>WNGB01000446.1_pt1 | contig 120264 bp, 120 predicted proteins | sample 5400681 | NCBI WGS metagenome assembly WNGB01 (sample SAMN13153367, study PRJNA577476) | soil metagenome | isolation source: 115 cm soil or saprolite under grassland replicate 2 | place: USA:California | collected 2016-06-15
AGGTCCAACAGGATGAGGTCCGGATGCGCTTGCGCGCGCTCGATCGCCTCACGACCGGACGCCGCGGTATCGACGCGGAAGCCGCGGCGCGTGAGGTTCGCTTGCACGGTGCGGACGATCGCCGGCTCGTCGTCGACGACGAGGATGCGCGCGCCGGTGCCGCTCACGTCGTCGCACCGGCTGGTGTCGGCCGTTCCCGTCCGAGCGGCAAGGTGAATCGGAATATCGCGCCTCCATCGGGTCGGTTCGCGACGAAGATCCGCCCGCCATGCGCCTCCACCAGGCCGCGCGCGACCGCGAGACCCAGGCCGGTGCCGCGCGGGGCGCCGGCACGCGACGGGCCGCGCAGGAAGGGATCGAAAAGACGGTCGACCAGCTGCGGAGGTATGCCCGGTCCGTCGTCGGCAACTTCGACCACGAGCTCTTCGGCTTCCGCTCGTGCGGCCACGCTGATCGCCGTACCGGTGGGCGTGTGGCGCACCGCGTTCTCGATCAGGTTCGAAAGCACCTGGTCGATCTCGACGTAGTCGAGCGGGACCGGCGGCAGATCCTCGGCGACCTGCGCGGTGACGCGATGGCCGACCGTGAGCGGTCGCAGCCTCCCGAGCACGTCGTCGATCAGCGCCGCGACGTCGTACCAGCCACGCTCGGGCCGCAGCGCGCCGGCTTCCATCCTGGAGAGATCGAGGAGGTTGTCGACGATCCGGCTGAGCCGTCGCCCTTCACGCTCGATGTCCTTCAGGAACTCCTGTCGCTCGTTCTCGCTCCAGTGGACGTCCGGCTGCCTTAGGCTCCCGGCCGACGCGATGATCGAAGCGAGGGGCGTTCGCAGGTCGTGCGAGACCGCCCCGAGCATCGCCGTCTTGAGCTCGTCCGTGCGGCGCAGGACTTCCGCGCGCGTCGTCGCTTCATGCAGCTCGGCGCGCTGCGCGACCGATCCGAGCACCGAGGCGATAAGTGCGAGTGACCGGCTTTCCTGCTCGGACAGATCCCCCTGGGCCGTGTCTCGCGTCAGCCGCAGATGGCCGACCGTCACATCCCCCGCACGCACCGGGACCTCGTACCGGCGCCAGCGTCCTCCGACGAAGAAGGTGGGGCGCTGCGGTGGCACCACTCGGATCCAGCGTGTCGGTCCGCCGGCGCGCTGCGCGGTCGGACGTTTGCCTTCGCCGAGCACGCGTGTGCTCGTCGACGCATCGCCGGTCGCGCCGACGGCCGCGTGAAGCGTCTCGCCCGCGATCTCGATCTCGATCGAGACGCCCGCGACAGCCAGCTCCGCTCGAGTCCGCTCGGCCACGGCGTGGAGGGCGACAGCGAGATCGGGCTCTCCCATGAGGCGCAACGCGTCGAACAGGAGCACGGCCTCGCGCTCACGCCGCTGCGCCTCCTCCGCCCTCCGGCGCTCGTTCGCGGCGAGCTCGGCGGTGATGATCGCGGTGACCAGGAAGAGGCCGAGCGAGATCCACTCGTCGGGATCGCGGATCGTGAGCTGGTGGTAGGGCTCGGTAAAGGACCAGTCGTAGATGAGGAACGCCGCGAGCGAGGCGAAGATCGCCGGACCCCGCCCGAGACGCGTCGCGATCGCGAGCACCACGATGAGGTAGAGGATCGAGATCCTCGCGATCTGGAAGCTGCCGATGACGAGACCGATCAGGAGGCTCATCAACAAGACGGCGAGAAGGGCGGCGATATACGAAAGCGCGGCGCGTGGGACAGGCAGGCGCATGAGTCAAGGCTACCCGTCGCCGCTCAACGCGGACTCAACGACTACGCGATCGCCGCTTCCTCGACGCCGGGCATCGCGAGGCCGGCCGCGACGCTGGTGAACGCCGCGGCGTCGCGTACGCGCGCGTCCGCGAAGCGCCGCGCGAGCAGCGCCCGGAACGCGGGGATCGCGCTCGATCCACCGGTCATGACCACCTCGTGGATCGCGTTCGCCTCGACGCCGGCGCGGCGGAGCACCTCGTCGAGCAAGCCGTCCGTCTCGCTGAGCAGCGCTGCGATGAGCCGCTCGAAGCGGCCGCGGGTGATGCGCGCGTCGACGTCGACGGCCGCATGGTGGTACGAGAGGATGGCTGATGCCTGGGCGGAGAGCGTGCATTTGGTCGCGTCTGCCGTCATGAAGATCTCGTAGCCGAGCTGCAGCTCGATCGCGCTGCGCAGCGCGGCGAGCTCGCGTTTGGGCGCGCCCTGCTTCACCAGCTCGTCGAGCGCCTCGAGCAATGGCTTCTCGTTCAACGCTGAGAGCGCGTGCCAGTCGTGGAGCGCGTTGACGATGAACGCCGGAAGCCGAAGGCGCTTCGGACCCCACTGCGCGGTCGATCCGAGATGCGGCGCGACCGCGTCGTCGATCAGCCGCTCGGTGCAGCGGTCGCCGCCGATGTCGCGGCCGGCCGTCGCGAGCACGCGCAGCTCCGATCTGTCGCGCCGCACCACCGCGAGATCGAGCGTGCCGCCGCCGAAGTCGAAGACCAGGCTCAGGCCCCGCGCGACGTCGGCCGAGTGCGCGGCTCCCACCGGCTCGTACGCGAAGCGAATGTCGGTGAAGCCGGCGAGCTGCGCCGCGATCCGCATCCGCCCGACGGCACGGATCTCAGCTGCCGCACCGCCGATGTACTCGACCGGCCGCCCGATCGTGATCTCGTCGGGCGCCGCGCCGGCGAGCTCGCGCGCGCGGTCACGCACGTACACCAGCACGATCGCGATCAGCTCCTCGAGCCCGCGCGCTTCGCCGAACACGTTCGTGCGGACGTCGAGCTCATCCCCGAGGAACGACTTCAGCGCCTGAAAGAGCCGGCCGGGCGACGCGACGTCGGTAAGGATGTGCGCCTCGACGGTCTTCTGGACCGGATTGGAGGACTGCATGCGCACGCCGAGCGACTTGAACTCTCGTTTGATCGGACCGCGCGTGCGGTTGTCCTCGAGGTAGTTCTCGATCGCCGGGCGTCCGACGCTCGTGGACCCGTCCCGCCGCACGTACAGCACCGTCGGCATCGCCGCCCCGGCGAGCGGGTCGATGGTCAGGACGGTCGAGCGCGATCCATCCCAAACCGCGAGCGACGTGTTCGACGTGCCGAAATCGAGTCCGAAGCGCATGAGCGGGCGATTCTCGCGCTTTTGTTTCACCGGTGTGGTCGGAGTCTTTGCAGGCCGTGCGACTGGTCCTGTCTCGCAACGCGATGGGGCCTCCGTCCGCGGCTCATCCTCGCAGCAGTAGGCCGGCAGCGACAGGCACGAGGAATAGCGCGACGGCGGCCACAAAGAGAAGGCCACCGATTGTCAGCCACCGCCGCTGTGCCCGCCGCATTCCCTCGAGTTCTTCGTCGGCGATCGCCGTCGTCGAGATCTTCATCCAGCGCCACGTCAGTCCCGGCGCCTCGATAGGCCATCGCCACGGCTGCGCGAGGTATCGATCCACCATCTCGCTGGTGGGGTACATCTCCGTGCCGGTCTTCTCCTTGAAACGACGCTGTAGCCGCCACCCCTGGAACACCCCGACGGCCCAGAGAAGCCAGCCAATCACGGCGAGGGCGCCTACGACCTGGATCCACACTCTGATGAGATCATCGGCATCCACGCCATCAACGTAGAGCACCGAGGGCCTTCGGGGATCGCGACGCCAACGCGCGATGACTCTCGCGAGTCAGTCCTATACCTTCAGCCAATCCGCGAAATATTTGCGGAGCTTCGCGACCTTGGGCAGCGCCGTGTACACGATGTATGGCTGCGTCGGGTTGCGCCGCGCGTAGTCCTGGTGGTAGTCCTCGGCGCGGAAGAATCCGCTGAGTGGAGCGATCTCGGTGACGATCGGCCGATCGAAGACGTGCGCCGCGTCGAGCTGCTTGATGTATTCCTCGGCGACACGCTTCTGCTCGTCATCGGCATAGAAGATCGCCGACCGGTACTGCCGGCCGACGTCATTGCCCTGCCGGTCCCGCTGCGTCGGGTCGTGCGCGATCGAGAAGAACACCTTCAACAGCTCGCCGTAGCTCGTGCGGGCGGGGTCGTAGCGGATCTCGACCGCCTCGGCATGGTCGGTCCCGCCGCTCGATACGGTCTGGTAGTCGGCGGAATCACGCGTGCCGCCGGCGTAGCCGTTGGTCACCGCGCTGACCCCGTCGAGCTGCTGGTACACCGCCTCCACGCACCAGAAGCAGCCGCCTGCCAGCACGGCCGTGCGCTCGCCCGGTCGCGCCGACTTCGGATCGAATGCCGGATCGGGGAACTGCTCGGGAGAGACCATGGACACCTCCGCCCTTAGGAACAGGGCCATTCTTGTCCGTGTTCCGTGCCCGTCCGCCCTGTCGGCGACCGAGACGCTGTTAGGAGACTTGACAATGTCATTGATAGCGTTCTATAAAAGACGCGTGGCAGGTGGACGGCGGCCAGTCTACGTGATCTCCATCGCCGCGGGCCTCGCGGGCTGCCATCCGCGCACCCTGCGGATCTACGAGGAGGAGGGACTGCTCGAGCCGGTGCGGACCGACACGAACATCCGCCTCTACTCCGATAACGATCTGCAGCGCGTACGCGTGATCAGGTACCTCACGCAGGTGCGGGGCGTGAACCTCGCCGGCGTGAAGATCCTCCTGCAGTTCCGCGACGTCGCGGATCTGATGGGGGAGATGGCGAGGCAGCTGGAGGACCTCGGCGACGTGGACGAGAACGGGGACGGCGCCGCGGGCACCGCCACAGAGAATGACCAGCGCGACCGCGATCGCGGTACGCGCTTCTGAGAGGAGATGACGAACATGACACTCGCACGATTCAGCCCGATGTCCGACATCGTTTCGCTTCGCGACGCGATGGATCGTCTCTTCGAGGAGAGCTTCATCCGTCCCACGACGTGGACGGGGCTCGCCGCGGGCCATGTTGCGGTCCCGGTGGACCTCTGGGAGACGAAGGACGCCTATCACGTCCGCGCTGACCTGCCGGGTCTCACGCCGGACCAGATCGAGATCAATGCCACGAGCGACTCGGTCACGATCACCGGTGAGATCAAGGGGTCCGCGGATGTGAGCGAGGACGGCTGGATCCGTCAGGAGCGACGGACCGGCAAGTTCCAGCGGTCGTTCACGCTTCCGGTCTCGCTCGACCCGACCAAGGTCGAAGCGAGCTTCGAGAACGGGGTCCTGAACCTCGTTCTGCCGAAGGCGGAGAACACCAAGCCACGCACCATCAAGGTGAACGCCAAGGTGAACGCGAAGTAGACGAGGCAGGCGCGGCCCGTCGGAATCTCCGGCGCGGCCGCGCCGTTGTTATGACAAGACCGACCCACGCGTCAGGAAAGGACAAATGACCAGATGACAGACGAGACAAAGGCGACCCCACAGAACGGCGAGTTCCCGGCCGAGGTCTCCCTCGTGCCGCTCCGCGAGGCGGTCGTCTTCCCCAAGCTGGTCGTGCCGCTCGGCGTGGGTCGCGAGAAGTCCGTCGCGGCGATCAACGACGCGATGGCTCAGGAGCGCCACCTCATCATCCTTGCGGCGCAGCGCGACGCCGAGATCGACGACGTGCAGCCGGAGCAGATCTACAACGTGGCCACGATCGCCGAGATCGTGCGCCTCTTGCGCATTCCCGACGGGAGCGCGCAGATCATCGTGCAGGGCCTACAGCGTGTCCGCATCACCGGCTACTCGAAGGAGACGCGCTTCTTCAAGGTCAGCTTCGAACCGATCGTCGAGGACCTCGGCGACGCCGTCGAGCGTGAGGCCCAGCTGCGCAGCGTGAAGACGCTGTTCGAGCGCTACGTCGACAACGGCGGCTCCATCCTCCCCGAGCTCGCGATGACCGCGAAGAACACCGACGACCCGGCGCACTTCGCCGACCTCGTCGCATCGAGCCCGGATCTCACGCTGGAGCAGCGCCAGCACCTGCTCGAGACGCGCAACGTCGTCGAGCGGCTGCGCTACCTCGGCGTGTTCCTGGCGAAGCAGAACGAGATCCTCGAGCTGAAGCAGAAGATCCAGAGCGAGGTCCAGTCGACGCTCGACAAGACCCAGCGCGAGTACATCCTCCGCGAGCAGATGAAGGCGATCCAGAAGGAGCTGGGCGAGGACGACCAGGGCTCCGAGCTCAAGGAGCTCAAGGACAAGATCGAGCAGGCCGGCATGCCGGATCCGGTGAGGGAGAAGGCGCTCAAGGAGCTCGGCCGGCTCGAGAAGATCCCTCAGGCGTCGCCCGAGACGGGCGTCATCCGCACCTACGTCGACTGGCTTGTCTCGCTCCCTTGGAACAAGTCCGCGAGCGACGACTGGGACATCCAGGCCGCCGCGAAGATCCTCGACGAGGATCACTACGGCCTGCCCAAGGTGAAGGACCGGATCATCGAGTACATGGCCGTGCGCAAGCTCTCGCAGAACCTGCGCGCGCCGATCCTGTGCTTCGTCGGACCGCCCGGCGTCGGCAAGACCAGCCTGGGCAAGTCCATCGCGCGGGCGATGGGCCGCAAGTTCATCCGCATGTCGCTCGGCGGCATCCGTGACGAGGCGGAGATCCGCGGGCACCGCCGCACCTACGTGGGCGCGCTGCCTGGCCGCATCCTGCAGAACATGAAGAACGCGGGGGAGATCAACCCCGTGTTCATGCTCGACGAGATCGACAAGGTCGGCGCGGACTTCCGCGGCGACCCGAGCTCGGCGCTCCTCGAGGTCCTTGACCCCGAGCAGAACAACACGTTCTCCGACCACTACGTCGAGGTGCCGTACGATCTGTCGAAGGTCATCTTCATCACGACGGCGAACGTCGAGGACACGATCATCCCGCCGCTTCACGACCGCATGGAGATCATCCGTCTCCCCGGCTACACGGAAGACGAGAAGATGCACATCGCCAAGGGCTACCTCGTGCCGCGGCAGCTGAAGCAGCACGGGCTCGCCGAGGAGAAGGCGGAGGACGGCAACCCGGCCCACCAGCAGCGGCTGGTCATCGACGACGAGGTGCTTCGCGAGATCATCCGTCGCTACACGCGGGAGGCCGGCGTCCGCAACCTCGAGCGTGAGATCGGCACGATCTGCCGCAAGGTCGCGCGCGCCATCGCTGAGAACAAGGCCGAGAAGGTCGAGGTGACGCTCGACAAGCTCAACGACTATCTCGGGCCGCAGCGGTTCGACTTCGGCCTGGCGGAGGAAGAGGACCAGGTCGGCGCGGCCACCGGCGTCTCCGTGTCGGAGGCCGGCGGCGACGTGCTGACGGTCGAGGCCACGGTCATCGACGGCAAGGACGAGGACTTCACCCTCACCGGGCAGATCGGCAAGGTGATGGAGGAGTCGGCGCGGGCCGCCCTCAGCTACGTCCGTGCGCACCAGAACGACTTCGGCGTGCCGAAGGGGTTCTTCGAGGATCACGCGATGCACATCCACGTGCCGGCGGGTGCCATCCCGAAGGACGGTCCGTCGGCCGGCGTGACGATGGCCACGGCCATCGTGTCGGCCCTCTCCGGACGCCGCGTTCGACGCGACGTCGCCATGACCGGCGAGATCACGCTGCGTGGCCGCGTGCTGCCGATCGGCGGTGTGAAGGAGAAGCTGCTGGCCGCGCACCGCGCGGGCATCAAGACCTTCATCCTTCCGCAGAAGAACAAAAAGGATCTCGTCGACGTGCCGAACGAGGTGCTCGAGACCGTCGAAGTGAGGACGGTCGAGAACATCGATGAGGTCCTGAAGATCGCGCTCCAGCCGGGACAGCCGCATGTGACGCCAGCGCAGATCGAGGCGTCGCGCGTGGCCATCGTCCCACCGCCGGCGCACTAAGGGCGGGCCGGTATGCCGGTCGAATACAAGGACTACTACAAGACCCTCGGCGTCTCGAAGAACGCGAGCGCCGAGGAGATCAAGAAGGCATACCGCCGCCTCGCGCGGCAGCATCACCCTGACGTCAACAAGGGTGCCGAAGCTGAGAAGCGCTTCAAGGAGATCAACGAGGCCAACGAGGTCCTCTCCGATCCCGAGAAGCGCAAGCGCTACGACACGGTCGGTCCGGAGTGGGCGCGTTTCCAGAACGGCGGGCAGCGCCCGGGTGGGTTCCAGTGGGTGTACACGGGCCAGCCGGGCGCCGGATTCGGCGACGCCGGCGCCTTCTCGGACTTCTTCCGCACAATCTTCGGCGATACGGGCGCCGGCTTCGAGACCGACGACCTGCTCGGCCGCACGCGAACGCGCCGCTCGCGCGTGGCGGCCGCCGGGGCCGACTTCGAGTCCGAGGTCGAGGTCACGCTCCCCGAGGCGTACAAGGGGAGCGAGCGGACGATCGAGATCACACCGCAGAACGGCGGCGCGCCGCGGCGGCTCAGCGTGAGGATCCCGGCCGGTGTTCGCGACGGCCAGCGCGTCCGTCTCGCGGGGCAGGGCGCCCCGGGCGCGGGGGGCGGCCCGGCGGGCGACCTTTTCCTGCGCGTGCGCGTGAGGCCGCATCCGCTTTTCGAGCGCGACGGTGACGATCTGCGCATGGAGCTGCCGGTCGCGCTCCACGAGGCGCTGCTCGGCGCCGACGTGACGGTGCCGACCCTGAAGGGTCGAGTGAGCCTTCGCATCCCTCCCGAGACACAGAATGGCCGGGTCATCCGCCTCGCCGGTCAGGGGATGCCGCGGCAGACCGGCGGGCATGGCGATCTCTACGTCAGGGTGAAGGTCGTGCTGCCCACGAAGCTCGATGACAAGGAGCGCGAGCTGTTCCGCCAGCTCGCGGGCTCGCGCATGAACGAAGATCCCAGGAAGGACCTCTTGTAACCGTGATCGATCCGAACAAGCTCACCGAAAAGTCCCAGGAGGCGCTCGTCGCCGCGCAGCAGCGCGCGCGTGAGCACGGCCACAGCCAGATCGATGTCGAGCACCTGGCCGCGGCGCTGCTCGACCAGTCGGGCGGAGTCGTGCCGAGCGTCCTTGGCGCGCTCGGTATCCAGCACGCGCAACTCGCCAGCGCGCTGGAAGGGGAGCTCGCGCGACAGCCGAAGGTCTCCGGCAACGCGCAGATCGGCGCGTCGGCGCGGCTCGGCCGTGTGCTGCAGCAGGCGCAAAAGGAAGCGGAGGCGCTGGGCGACGAGTACGTCTCCACCGAGCACCTCCTGCTCGCGATGACGGCGGATCAGGCATACACCGGCCAGGCGCTGTCGCGTCTCGGCGTCACGCGCGAGCGCGTCCTCAACGCGCTCAAGGACGTCCGCGGCAATCAGCGTGTGACGGATCCCAACCCCGAGAACAAGTACCAGGCGCTGCAGAAGTACGGTCGCGACCTGACCGACCTTGCGCGCAAGAACAAGATCGATCCCGTGATCGGACGCGACGAGGAGATCCGCCGCGTCGTCCAGGTGCTGTCGCGGCGCACGAAGAACAACCCGGTGCTCATCGGTGAGCCCGGCGTCGGCAAGACCGCGATCGTCGAGGGCCTCGCGCAGCGAATCGTGCGGGGCGACGTGCCCGAGGGCCTGAAGGACAAGCGCATCTTCGCGCTCGACATCGGCGCGCTCCTCGCGGGATCGAAGTACCGCGGCGAGTTCGAGGAGCGGCTCAAGGCGGTGCTCAAGGAGATCGCCGCGAGCGAAGGCCAGATCATCCTGTTCATCGACGAGCTGCACACCGTGGTGGGCGCCGGTGCGGCCGAGGGCGCGGTCGATGCCGCGAACATGCTCAAGCCGATGCTGGCGCGCGGCGAGCTGCACGCGATCGGCGCGACGACGCTCGACGAGTACCGCCAGCACATCGAAAAGGACGCCGCGCTCGAACGGCGCTTCCAGCCGGTGTACGTCGGCGAGCCGACGGTCGAGGACACCATCTCGATCCTGCGCGGACTGCGCGAGCGTTACGAGGTGCACCACGGCGTCCACATCCAGGACTCCGCGCTCGTCGCCGCGGCGACCCTGTCGGACCGCTACATCAGCGACCGGTTCCTGCCGGACAAGGCCATCGACCTCGTGGACGAGGCGGCGTCGAAGCTCCGCATGGAGATCGACTCGATGCCGGCGGAGCTCGACGAGGTCGACCGCCGCATCCGGCAGCTCGAGATCGAGCGCGAGGCGCTGCGCAAGGAAACGGATGAGGCGAGCAAGGAACGCCTGGTGCGTCTGGAGAAGGAGCTCGCCGATCTCAAGGAATCGTCCGCCGGCCTGCGGTCCCACTGGGAGCAGGAGAAGAAGGCGATCGCGGAGATCCGCGCGAAGAAGGAGCGGCTCGAAGCGATCCGCATGGAGATCGAGCGCGCGGAGCGCGCCGCCGACTATGCGAAGGCGGCCGAGCTGAAATACGGCACGCTCGCGAACCTCGAGAGCGAGGTGCGCGCCGCGGAGCAGCATCTCGCGGAAGTTCAGCGCGGACAGAAAATGCTGGCGGAAGAGGTGACGCCCGAGGACGTCGCCGAGGTGGTCGCGAAGTGGACCGGCATCCCGGTGACGCGGCTCCTCGAGGGCGAGATCTCCAAGCTGCTGAAGATGGAGGAGCGCCTGCACGCGCGCATCGTCGGGCAGGAGGAGGCCGTGAACGCGGTCGCGAATGCGGTCCGCCGTGCCCGCGCGGGCATGCAGGACCCCAACCGGCCGCTGGGCTCGTTCCTGTTCCTGGGTCCCACCGGCGTCGGCAAGACGCTGCTCGCGAAGGCGCTGGCGGAGTTCCTCTTCGACGACGAGAAGGCGATGGTGCGCCTCGACATGAGCGAGTACATGGAGAAGCACACCGTGGCGCGGCTCATCGGTGCGCCGCCGGGCTACGTCGGCTTCGAAGAGGGCGGCCAGCTCACGGAAGCGATCCGCCGCCGGCCGTACGCCGTCCTGCTGCTCGACGAGATCGAGAAGGCGCACCCCGACGTGTTCAACGTCCTGCTCCAGCTCCTCGACGACGGACGGCTCACGGACGGCCACGGGCGGACGGTCGACTTCAAGAACGTCGTCATCATCATGACCAGCAACGTCGGCTCGACGTTCATCGCCGAGCTCGCGGAGCAGCCCGACCTCATGCGTAAGCGCGTGATGGACGCCCTGCGCGGCCAGTTCCGGCCGGAGTTCCTCAATCGCATCGACGAGATCGTCCTCTTCCGCAATCTCGTGAGCGAGCAGCTCATGGAGATCGTGGAGAAGGAGACGGCCATCCTCGCGAAGCGGCTGGCGGAGCGGAAGCTCGTGCTCGAGCTGACGCCGAACGCGAAGGCGCTCATCGCCAAGGAGGGCTACGACCCGGTCTACGGAGCGCGGCCGATCAAGCGGACCATCCAGCGGCTCGTGCTCGATCCGCTGGCGCAAAAGGTGCTCGCCGGCGAGTTCCACGAAGGCGACACCGTCGTCGTCGACGCGAAGGACGGAGAGATCGTGTTCTGGTCGCAGCAATACGCGGCGGAGATCGCCGAGGAGCATGAGAAGAAGCCGGCGGCTGCCGCGCATCTGAACTAGGCACTGTCCGCGGCGATCGCTCGTTACGCTGTGATGATGAGATCGCGCGCTGTGCTGCTTGCGGTGTTCCTCCTTGTCATCGCGTGCGCGCCCGCGCAGCCCGCCGTCCGAAGCTCCGCCGCGGCAGTGACCGCATCGCCGACCCTCGCCGCGACGCCGACGCCGAGCCCGACCGCCACGCCGTCGCCGGTTCCCACGCCGAAGCCGATCGCGGACGTGATCGCGCAGATCGACCTGGCCAAGATGGAGGCGCACCTGAACGCGCTCACCGCCGTCGGGTCGCGGGATCCGCGCCATCCGGGCCACGCGAAAGCGGTGGCCTACATAAAGCAGCAGATCGCGGCGATACCCGGACTCGTGATCACCAGCCAGCTCGCGAGCTATCAGGGCATCCCGCTCGAGAACATCCTGGTGACCGTCCCGCCGGAGGGTCCGGCGCGGGAAGGGTTTCTCGGTGGCGTCGGCATGATCTGCGCGCACTACGACTCCACCGCGAACCGGACGCCGGGATGGCGACCGGCCCTCGATCCCGCGCCGGGCGCCGACGACAACGCGACGGGCACCGCGGCGCTGCTCGAGTTCGCGCGCATCCTCGCGGCCGACCGCACCTCGCTGAACCACCCCGTCGTGCTGGCGTTCTTCGATGGCGAGGAATTCTTCTTCAAGGGCAGCGCCGCCTATCTGACCGGGGCGCCGCAGCCGAATCCGTTCAAGTGGGTGATCGACATCGACATGGTCGGCTTCAATCCGATCGCCGATCGGCTCGATCTCATCTACTACACGCAGCGTTCGGCGACCCTTCGCGATCGTGTGAAGGCCGCGAACCAACGCTACGCGATCGGCGTGAATCCCCTGGTCGAGCAGCTCGCCACGAGCGGCGAGACGATCCTGGATGCGGCGCCCTTCGGCCTCGCAGGGATCCCTTCAGTGGCCCTCGTCCAGAGATACGGCGAGAACGACGCGACGTTTCCCGGCAACTACACCTTCCATACCGTGAACGACACACCCGACAAGATCACGAACAAACGCCTCTGGGTGAAGGCGGCGAAGCTCACACTCGCGACAGCGCTCGAGCTGTCACGCGGGAACGACCAGCTCTGACCCGACGGATCAGCGTCCGCGCGCAGCTGGCGATCGTCGCGGCGCTGGTGGCGATCTTTGCGGCGGCGTTGCTTTTCCTTGTCCCGCCCGCAAGCGCGCTTTCGGATGCCGAGTACGTCGCCATGGCCAAAGGCACGCCGCAGGGCCAGCTCTATTTCGCAAAGTACCCCGCGACCTGCCAGGTCTATCGCGTGTGGACGGTGCAGGTCGCGTGCGATTACGCCGCGCCCGGCACGACACGGCCCGAGAAGTTCCGCGTCCATATCGACCCGCGCTCCAACGCGATCATCGAGATCGAGGCGGACTTCACACCGTAGGGTTCGTGTCGCGGTGGGTCCTCTGATCGCATACTGACCGCGCGTGGCTCGCCTCCGTCGCGTGCTCGTCGTCATCGCGGTCGTGGCGTCGCTGATCGTCGGCGATCAGCGCTCGTCGGCGGCGGACCTACCGCGCTTCGACGTCGCGGCGCGCGACGCGCTCAACGCGATCGCCAGCCTGCTGCCTCCATCCGATCGCATCGCACGCGGACAGCGCCTCTATCAGTCGAACTGCGCGAGCTGCCACGGTGGATCGCAGGGCGGCAATGCGAGCGACTATCCGCCGCGGCACAACGCCGTCGGCCACACTTGGCAGCACGCCGACTGCGATCTCGAGCAGATCGTGCGGAATGGCCCCGCGCCCTCCGAGGCCGGACGATTCTTCGCACCGGGGCTTCAGATGCCCGCGTTCCGCGACCGGCTCACCGATGACGAGATTGGGGACGTCCTCGCCTACATCAAGACGTTCTGGACCGATGATCAGCGGGCCGCGCAGGCGGCGACGACGGCTCGTGTCTGCTGACGAGGCTTTCGGCCGAATAGATCCGCCGAAGGAAACGGCTCGGGACGCTCGCCAGCTGGCGCGTCCCAGCGAAGCCGCACTCTTCGGCGAGCGACTTCCAGGTCGCGAACGAGAGAGGATGCGGCACCCATGGGTTTCCGTCGTCGACGTCGTACTCGACGAGGAGTAGCCGTCCATCGGGCCTGAGCATCTCGCGCACGCGCCCGAGCACCGGGCGTTTGTCGCGGACGAAGTGGAGCGAGTTCGCCATGACGATGCCGTCGAGCGGTGGCAGCGCCAGCGGCCGGGTGAAGTCCGCGACGAGCGTGTGCACCGTCGCAGCGTCGCGCGCGACGTGTCGCTCCAGCTCGCGTAGAGCGCCCCGATCGCGATCGACCGCATGGATCACACCAGCGGGACCGATCAGCTCCGCCAGCGCCAGCGTGAACGCGCCGTCGCCGGCGCCGAGGTCGGCCCAGGTCCCACCCGTCGCCGGCACGCCGCCCGCCAGCAGACGGACGTGGTCCGCGTGGTCCACTACGCCGCGGTCGTTCCCATCATCTCGACCTCGACATGCCGCGCCTCGCCGATCTCCTCGAGGTAGTGCCGCACGGCGAACGCCGCGCCCGCGCCCTCGCCGACCGCGGACGCGACCTGCTTGGTGCTCGTCGCGCGCGCATCGCCGGCCGCGAAGACGCCGCGCATCGATGTCTTGAAGTCGGGCGCATCGATGAATCCGTCGCTCGTGAGCGCGACTGTCCCGTTGAGGAATTCGGTGTTCGGCTTGAGGCCGATGAACACGAACACCGCGGCGGGACGCAGCGTCTCGATGCCTTTCGGCGTCTCCACCTCGACGCCTTCGAGGTGCTTCGCGCCAAGGAAGCGCTTCACGCGAACGTTGAACCACACGTCCATGCGCGGGTGATTCAGCACTTTGTCGTGGTAGATCTTGCTCGCCGTGAGCTTGTCACCGCGGACCAGGAGCGTGACCTTCGTCGCGAACTGCGTGAGGAACTGGCCCTCTTCCGCGGCTGAATTGCCGCCGCCGATCACCGCGAGCTCCTTGCCCTTGTAGAACGGGCCGTCGCACGTGGCGCAGTAGTGGATGCCCGCGCCGATGAGGTCGTCCTCGCCTTCCGCGCCGAGCCGGCGATAGGCGTTTCCGGGCGCGACGATCACGGCGTGCCCGCGGTACTCGGCCCCGTCCTCGGTACGCACGACGCGGTCGTGGCCATCCTCTTCGATCTTCTCGACCTGCGCGGCCGAGATCATCTCCACGTCGAATCGTGTGGCCTGCTCGACCAGACGCTTCCCGAAGTCGGCGCCGGTCAGACCCGATGGGAAGCCGGGATAGTTGTCCAGCCGCTCCGTGAGCGCGGCCTGCCCACCGAGGGAGGAGCGCTCGACGACCAGCGTCGATAGTCCCTCGCGCGAGGCATAGAAGGCCGCGGTGAGGCCGGCGGGACCGCCGCCCACGACGATGAGGTCGTAGAAGGTGTGCCTCGCCATCGTCGGGAGCCCGAGCTTCGCCGCGAGCTGGGCGTTCGTCGGCTCGACGAGCGTCGTGCCGTCGTCGAAGAGGATCGTCGGGATGATGTCCTTACCGTCGTTGACCTTCTCCACGAACGCGCGGCCCGCGGCGTCCTGCTCCACGTCCACCCACTTGTACTCGACCTGCTGGTCACCCAGGAATCGCTTCGCGCGCTTGCAGTCGCTGCACCACGTGCTGCCGAAGACGGTGATGTGATGAGGCATCAGTTCCCTCCTCGTCGTCCAAGGTCGCCCTGCGCCCAACCGTCGGTCGAGACCACGATCGTCACCGGACCATCCGCCTCGAGATCGATGCGCATGCTCGCGCCGAAGCGGCCCGCGAACACCGCGACGTCGCTTCCACGCAGGACCCCGCAGAACGCATCGAACAACCGCCGTCCGACATCGGGCGGCGCCGCGGCGGCGAAGTCCGGGCGCCGGCCGTGGCGGACATCGCCGTAGAGCGTGAACTGCGGAACGACGAGGACCGCACCCCGCACATCACCGATGGTGCGGTCGAGCTTGCCGCGCTCGTCATCGAAGATACGCAGCGCGAGGATCTTCGCCGCGAGCCGCTCCCCGTCCTCCGGCCGATCGTCGGCGGCCACACCCAGGAGCACCGCGAGACCCGGCCCGACCTCAGCGACGGTCTCGTCGCCGACGCGCACGGCCGCCTTGCGCACACGCTGGACGACGGCGCGCATCCGGCCGCCCGGTCTAGTCCAGCATCCAGGGATTGTCGCCGCGCACGACGCTCTCGACCTCGCTCGCCGATAGGTGTCCGGGGGCGAACACGGTCATGCTCTTCTCGAGGGGCATTCGCGTGATGTAGGTGACCTTCCCGAAGCGGTAGCCGTGCTGGAAGAGGAAGAGCTTGCCGTCAATGTCGATCAACTGGCGGCGGTCGGTCGAGGTCGCTGGCACGCGCCCAGTATGGGGAGGCAGGCGAGAGCGGGCGCTAGTCCTCGTACCCCGGATCGGCCGGGACGCTCGGCGTGGGCGCGGGATCGGCTGGCGCAACCGCGGGATCGGGGTAGCCCGGATCGGCCGGAACGCTCTCCGTCGGCGGCGGAGCGGGGTCGTCCGCGTACGCAACGTTGCCGCTCAGCGCGAGCAGGAGCAGCGCGGCCGCGACGGCCCGTGCGATGCGCAGGGTCAGCGGTCTCATCTCTGTCTCCTCCTCGCCCCATCCCCCGTTCGTGGGATTGCCCACCCACGATAGGGTTCGATATGCTCCGACGAGTCTACGAACGCTGAACACGACCGTGCAAGGCGAAACGTCTCGCCTGCCTGTCAGTTCGGTGGCAGAGGAGAGACGTGACGACCACGGATACCGGCGCGACACCCTCCACGCTCGGCAGCCGCATGCGCGAAGCGCGCCGCGAGCGCGGGCTCAGCCAAGCTCAACTGGCTGGCGAGGAGCTTACCAAGGGCTTCATCAGTCAGGTGGAATCGGGTCTCGTGCGCCCCTCGGTGCGTTCGCTCCAGATCATCGCGCTTCGGCTCGGAAAGAGCCTCGACTACTTCCTCGGCGACGAGCCGCTCGCCGCCTCGAAGCGTCTTGAATTCCATCGGCTCGCGGCGCAGGCGGCCGCGGAGCGCCGCGACTGGAGCGCCGTGCGCGCCGAGGTCACGACCGCGCTGGAGGCATCGCCCGCCAAGCGCGAGCGCGCCGCGCTCCTTCGCTTCCTCGCGCAGGCGGACCTGAACAGCGGCAATCGCGAGGTCGCGTTCGACCGCATCGGTGAGGCGCTGTCGCTGCTCGATCCCGCGGCGGATGCGGGTGAGGTCGCGCACCTTCTTCACCTTCGAGGTCTCGCCTACGGCCAGCTGTCTCAACACGTGGCGGCCGCGGAAGCGTTGGAGGCGGCGCGCGACACGATGGAGCGCCACGAGGTCGCGGATCCTCGGCTCCGCGCGCGCATCCTCGTCGCGCTGGGGACCGCGTACCGCCGGCTCAACCGCACGGCGAAGGCCATGCAGACGTACAACTCGGCCCTCGATCTCGCGAGCGGCATCGAAGAGCGCCGCGTCGCGGCCCAGGGCTACATGGGCGTTGCGGTCTCGTTGTACGACGCGGGCGAGCTTGACTCGGCGATCGCCAACTACCAGCGCGCCCTTGATCTCTTTACGCGCATTGCGGACACGACGTTCGAGCTGCAGGTCCTGCATTCGCTCGCGTCGATCCACTTCGAGCGCGGTGAGCCGGACGCGGCGCGCGAGCTCGCGGAGCGGTGCGTTTCCGCGGCGCGTACGGCGCAAGACGAGCGCATGGCCGCGATCGCGGAGGTCGTGCTCGCACGCATCGCGCTGTCGGCCGGCGACGCGGAGGAAGCGCTGCGGATCGCGCGGCGCGCGGAGAGGTCGCTCGCCGCGGATACCGTTCAGCGCGCCGACGCGCTGCGCGTCGTCGGGGCCGCGCAGGATGCGCTTCGCGCGTTTGGCGCGAGCGACCGTGCCTATCGCAAGGCCATCGAGATGCTGACCGAGGTAGGGGACAGCCCTGATCTCTCGAGCTTCGCCGCCGAGTATGCGCACAAGCTGCGGGCGCGTGGCGATGTGGATCAGGCCTTCCACTACCTCGAGCTCGCACGAGGGCGTTCCCGCTAGCATCTTTTCGTGCCCCGCGATGCCGTCACGTTCGACAACGAAGGTGTCGCTGCGGTCCTCGATGAGATCGGCGATCTGCTCGAGCTCAAGGGAGAGAATGTCTTCCGCGCGGTGACGTACCGGGCGGTCGCGCGCGCGATCCGCGATCTGCGTGAACCGGTCGCGACGCTCGTGAGCGAAGGCCGCCTCGGCGAGATCCCCAAGGTCGGGCCGTCCGTGAGCGAGGCGATCACCCAGCTACTCACGACGGGGACATCGGTGCGGCACGAGGAGCTCAAGGCGGCGGTCCCCGCGGGTCTCATCACTCTGCTCCGCGTTCCCGGCGTCGGTCCGGCCACCGCGCGGATCATCTACGACAACCTGAAGATCACGACAGTCGACGAGCTCGAGGAGGCAGCGAAGGCGCACCGTCTGCGCGAGCTGCCGAAGATCCAGGCGAAGACCGAGGAGAACATCCTCAAGTCGATCGCGTCGCTGAAGCAGCGCACCGGCCGCACGCTCGTTCATCACGCGCGGCTCGCGGCGACGACGATGGTCGAGTGGCTGCGCGCGGAGACGGGCATCGAGCGCGTCTCCATCGCCGGAAGCCTTCGCCGCTATCGCGAGACGATCGGCGACGTCGATCTGCTCGTCGCCGCGAGCGACTCGGCTCCGATCATGGCCGCCTTCGTGCGAGCGCCCGCGGTCGAGCGCGTGCTCGCACGCGGCGAGACCAAATCGTCGGTCATCGTTTCGCGCGGCCTCCAGATCGACCTGCGCGTCGTGCCGACCGACTCGTGGGGCGCCGCGCTCCTCTACTTCACCGGATCGAAGGAGCACAACGTCCGGCTCCGCGGACACGCCCTCAAGAAGAAGCTCCTGCTCAACGAGTACGGCCTGTACCGCGTCGGCGCCGAAGAGCGGGGACAGGAGATCGCCTCACGTACCGAGGAGGACATCTACGGCACGCTCGGGATGGATTGGATCGCGCCCGAGCTGCGAGAGGACCACGGTGAGATCGATGCCGCGCTCGGTCACGCGCTCCCGAACCTCGTCGAGCACGGCGAGATCCGCGGCGATCTGCATACGCACACGAACTGGACCGACGGACGAGACACCCTCGCCGCGATGGCGAGACGCGCGCGAGACAAGGGCTACGCCTACATGGCCATCACCGATCACTCGCCGGGACTCGGCATGACAAATGGTCTGAACCAGGAGCGCATCGCGGCGCGCGTCGATGAGGCACGAAAGATCAACGTCGAGCTCGCGCCGTTCCGGATCCTCGTCGGTACGGAAGTCGACATCCGCGCGAACGGTGCGCTCGATTATCCCGATGACATCCTCCGGCAGCTCGACATCGTGACCGCGTCGGTGCACTCGGCCTTCGGGCAGACCGCTGCCGATATGACGAAGCGTGTGGTGGGGGCGATGCGCCACCCTCTCGTCACGGCGCTGTCGCATCCCACCGGCAGGCTCCTCGAGCGCCGCGATCCGCACGCGGTCGATCTTGCCGCGGTCATCGACGCGGCCGCGGAGACCGGCACGTGGATCGAGATCAACGGGGGCCCTGAGCGGCTCGACCTTCCCGACGTCTGGGTGCACAAGGCGGTCGACCGCGGGGTCATGCTCGTCGCGAACTCCGACGCGCACGCGGTCGAGGAGCTCGACTGGATGGAGTTCGCGGTCGCGACCGCGCGCCGCGGATGGTCGCCGCGCGGCGTGATCGCGAATACCCTTGGCCTCGACGAGATGCTCGCCCGCCGCAAGCCGCGATGAGGGCGCGCTTCGTGGTCCGCGGGATCGTGCAGGGCGTGAACTTCCGCGCCGTCACCGCGCGCGAAGCGACGTCCCGCGAACTCACGGGTCGCGTATGGAACCGTGACGACGGCTGCGTCGAGGTCATCGCCGAGGGCGCGCCGCAGCGTCTCGACGAGCTGGCGCGCTGGCTCGAGCACGGTCCGCGCTCGGCGCGCGTCGAAGAGGTCGAGCGGACCGATCTGACCGGTGAGCCTCGCTACGAGGGCTTCGCGATCGCCTGGCGCGCGCCCGAATGAGCTAGCGCCGCCGCCGTTTCTTGCGCCGCTCCGCCTGGGGAAAGTACCGCTGCCGGCGCCGTTCGCGCTCCCATGCCGCTTCCTGTGGGGGCAGCACGTACCAGTAGATGAGGAACAGGATCGCGAGATTCACCGCGATCGTGAGCGTGAAGATCCAGAACGGCGCCTTCGCCGCGAGCCAGACGGTGAGAACGATGAGGAACACGACGTTCGTCCAGAATGCCCACGCCTTGAGCGTGTTCTCGGCCGGCGAGACCGCGCCGCGTTGACGCCAGTTGTACCAAGCGATGTTCGTGACGAGCGCGAGCACGATCGCGTACACGGCGGGCCAATAGAAGCGCGATTCGGTATTGAACGGCGAGAAAAAACGGTCAACGAAGTGACCGGGGTCGAAGATCACGGCCTGGCTATACTACGGGCGCTGCTCGGCGCGCACCTTGTGACCATGGACAGGGGGACACCGTGCGAGCTCTCCTCTCAGTTTCTGATACGACCGGTCTCGTCGCGTTCGCGCGCGGCCTTCGTGAGCTTGGTTGGGATCTGATCGCGACCGACGGAACCCGCGCGGCGCTCGCGATGGAAGGCATCGACGCGAAGGCCGTGGAAGAGCAGACCGGTTCGCCGGCGCTGCTCGGCGGCCGCGTGAAGACGCTCCACCCGCGCATCCATGCGGCCATCCTCGCGCGGCGTGACGACGAGGGCCATCGCGCCGAGCTCGAACGCGATGGGATCCAGCCGATCGATCTCGTCGCGGTGAACCTCTATCCGTTCGCGCGCGCGGCCGAGAGCGGTAAGCGCGGAATCGAGCTTCAGGACCAGATCGACATCGGCGGCGCGACCCTCCTGCGCGCCGCCGCGAAGAACTACCAAGACGTCGTCGTCATCTCCGACCCAAGCCGCTACGTCGCGGTCCTCGACGAGCTGAGCTCGCGCGGGTCCGTCTCGCTCGAAACGCGTCGGCTTCTTGCCGCGGAGGCGTTCTCGCATACCGCGGCGTACGACGCGACGATCGCGAATCGGTTCGTGAGCGAGGCGGGGATCCTGTTCCCCGACGAGATGACGCTCTCGCTGCGCAAGATCCGCGACCTGCGTTACGGAGAGAACCCGCATCAGCAAGCCGCGTTCTACGCGATCCGCGGCGAGGAGAAGGCGCCCATCGTCTCGATGGAGCAGATCCACGGCAGGGCCGCGAGCTTCAACAACGTCCTCGACATCAATGCCGCCTGGCGCATCGTCTCGGACTTCACGCAGCCCACCGTCGCGATCGTGAAGCACCAGAATCCCTGTGGCATCGCGTCCGACAGCGAGATCACGAAGTCGTACCAGCGCGCGTTCATGTGCGACTCGGTCTCCGCGTTCGGCGGCATCGTCGGCGCGAATCGCAAGGTGACGCGCGAGCTCGCCGAGGCCATGCAAGACACCTTCTACGAGGCGATCATCGCGCCCGGCTACGAAGAGGACGCCCTGCCGCTCCTTCGGCGGCGCAAGAATCTCGAGATCCTCTCCGTTCCGAACGCGCTCGTCGACGGTCGGCGCCTCAGGCGGAACAACGATCACGCGTTCGACCTGAAGCGCGTTGCCGGCGGACTGCTGGTGCAGACGCCCGACGAGTCGGTCACCGAGGAAGGCAACTTCAAGGTCGTCACCGAACGGACGCCCACGCTCGAGGAGCTGACCGACCTGTTGTTCGCGTGGCGCTGCGTCCGCCACGTGACCTCGAACGCCATCGTTCTCGCGAAGAGCCTCGCCACTGTGGGCGTCGGTCCGGGTCAGCTCTCGCGCGTGGTGGCGGTGGAGGTCGCGGTCCGCAGGGCGGGCGAGAACGCGCGCCTGGCGGTGATGGCGTCCGACGCCTACTTCCCCTTCCCCGACGGCATCGAGGTGGCCGCGCGCGCGGGCGTCACCGCGATCATCCAGCCCGGAGGCTCGCTCCGCGACGCCATGATGATCGACACCGCGAACAAGCACCGCATGGCGATGCTGTTCACAGGGCGTCGACACTTCAAGCACTAGATGGCCGATCCGAACGATCTGACTCCTGGCGCGTTCGGGGCCGCGTTCAAACGCTTCGTCGACGCGATGAATGCCGAGGCCGCGAAGGAGACCAATCCGCTGATCGAGCGCCTGCGGACGCACCTCGGCGGCGATCCGGGCCGGATGCCCATCGTGACGGAGGACTTCGAGAACTACGAGCATCCGAACATCCAGGTCGCCCTGGACAAAGTTCTGTACTCGAACGGTCGCAGCGCCGATCTCGTGGGCATCTCGGCGCCGAACAAGCGCTGGCAGCAATTCGCGTTCTCCGATCTGCTCGCGCCCGGCAATCCGTGGGGACGGATCTCCGAAGGACCCGTCGATTACGTCAACTTCCATCTCGAGGACGACCGCACGCTCGCATGCGTCCAGTACGGGCTGTATTTCGTGACGTCGGGCGAGGATCGATTGACGGTGTTCGTCGTCGGTCCGCCAACCCTCGAGATGGGACCGCGGACACGGGCGCGCGTCGAAGTGGCGTGCGCGCGGCGTGACGCCGCCACCGAGCTCCTTCGCGATCTCATCGCCGCGACGAAGGAGCTCAACATCTACCGAGGCAAGGCCATCTCGCTCGCGCCAGGCGGCCAGTTCGGCGTCCAGTCACTCGTGAAGTTCCATCGGCTCCCCAAGATCGCGCGCGACGAGATCGTGCTTCCGGATGGCGTGCTCGAGCGGATCGAGCAGCACGCGGTCCGCTTCTCCGAGCACGCCGCGGCACTGGTCGCGGCGAAGCGATCGTTGAAGCGCGGGATCCTCCTCTACGGTCCACCCGGTACGGGCAAGACGCTCACGGTCATGTATCTCGCGACGCAGATGACGGGTCGGACGCTGATCATCGTGACGGGCCTCGGTATGGGTGGCCTCGGAACGATCGGCCAGTTCGCGCGGGTGCTGGCGCCGGCGACGGTCGTCGTTGAGGATGTCGATCTCATCGCCCAGGAACGCGGGATGCCCGGCGTGCCGACGCAACCGCTGCTGTTCGAGCTGCTCAATCAGCTCGACGGCCTCGCCGACGATGCCGACGTGCTGTTCGTGCTCACCACGAATCGACCTGACATCCTCGAGCCGGCGCTCGCGGCGCGTCCGGGCCGCGTCGACCTGGTGGTCGAGCTGCCTGTTCCGGACGCAGGTGCCCGGCGCCGTCTGCTCGAGCTCTACGCGCGGGGCCTCACCCTGGAAGGCGTCGACTTTGACAGCTACGTCGAGCGCACCGACGGCGCGAGCCCCGCGTACATCAAAGAGCTGTTGCGCAAGGCCGCGCTCCTGGCGGCCATCGGGGGATCGAGGGTCGTACGCAGCGAACATCTTGACGCGGCGATGGACGAGCTCGCGGCGGGCGGCGAGCTCGCGAAGCGGATCGTCGGCTTCGGCACGTCCGCGTATCTCCCACCTGCGCCCTCCGTCGGACCGATGCGGCCCGCGGGTTTCCCCGGTGCCCGAGAAGCCGCGCCCGAGGCTCGCCGAACACGCAGCTGACCCGCTACGCCAGCTCCAGGTAACGAAAAGCCTCGGCGGCCGGAAGCTGCCAGGCGGCTCCGATGTTCTTGGCCCACGCGCGCATCCGCGTCGGGAATTCCGAGCGGCCGCCGAGCTGGGATCCGTGCGACTGCAGCGCCCTGATCTTCTTGTCGAGCGTGCCGCTGATATCGAACCAGATGTTGGGCTCGCGCGTCCCGAAGAGCAGCACGCGGCTCACGCGATGCTTCTTCAACCGTCCGCGCAGCTGCTCCGGAAAGAACAGGTGATCGCGCGCGGCGATGACGCCATCGAGCGCGATCCAACCCGCCACACGATGATCGGGATGCGACTGATAGTGGCTCCAAGGGTCGTTGGTGAACACGACGTCGGGCTTGTGCTCGCGGATCACGCGACACACCTCACGTCGAAGCTCCATCGTTCGCTCGAGCTCGCCGTCGTGGTGGCCGAGGAACACGAACGCCTTGACGCCGATGGCCGCACCCGCGGCCCGCTGTTCCTTCTCGCGGGTCCGCGCCAGCGTCTCCGGCGGCATCTTCGGGTCGTGCGTGCCCTTGTCGCCGTTCGTCATCACGCAGTACGTCACGTGAGTGCCGCGCTCGATCCACTCCGCGAGCGTTCCCGAGCAGCCGAAATCCACGTCGTCGGGGTGCGCGAAGATCGCCATCGCTCGTTTCGGGACCTCGAACGCGTCGGCCACGCTCAGACCTTCACCGCGCGCGTCTCGAGCACGTTGTCGTACAGGGCAGTGATCTGCTGACCGACGTTCTCCCAGGTGAAGTGCTCCGCGCGGTCGCGGGCGCCGTGCGCGAGGTGCATCCGCAGACGGTGGTCGGTCAGGACTTCGGCGATCGCCTCCGCGAGCGCCTGGTAGTCGCCGGCGGGAACGAGAAGGCCCGACTCCCCGTGCTCGATCAGCGTCTGCAGGCCGCCGACACGCGTACCGACGACCGGCGTGCCGCAGGCCATCGCCTCCAGCGCGACCAGACCGAACGATTCCGTGAGCGAGGGGACCGCGCACACATCCGCGGCCGCGTAATAGAGCGCCAGGGTCGGCTGATCCAGCGAGCCGACGAAGTTCACGTTCGCCTCCATCCGATGTTGATGCACGAGGCGCCGCAGCTCTTGGATCTTCTCGGTCTCCGGCGCGTCGTCGTTCGGGTCGAGGGCGCCGCCGACGACGAGAAGGCAGACGTCGTTGCGCAGGTCAGGGCGCCGGAAGAAGAGCAAGCCGAGCGCACGAAGCAGCACGTCGATGCCCTTGATCTGCTCGATGCGTCCGACGAAGAGGACGAGGCGCTCGCACTGATCCAGACCGAGCCGCTCGCGGGCGTCCGCCTGGCGGATCGGGCGGAACAGATCCGGGTCGACGCCGCACGGGATGATCCGCACCTTCGACCGGTCCGCTCCGTAGAGGTCGCGAAGCTCGCCGAGCTCGATCTCGCTCGCGGCGACCACCGCGGCGGAATCGCGCACCGCTTCGCGCTCGATCGCGACGCGAACGTCGCTCTCTCCGTCGACGTCCTCGTCCATCACCTCGCGCTTCACGAGACCCAAGGTGTGGAACATCTGGATGCGGGGCACCGACCAGCGCGCCGCGAGCGTCCGCGCGACGCTCGCGGACAACCAGTAATGCGAGTGGATGAGGTCGTACGACCGCCCCTCCGCCGCGACGTGCTCTTCGAGCTTCGTCGTGAACTCGTCGAGATGGTCGTACACGGCCATCTTCGGCCAGTACCCGATCGGCCCGGATTCGATGTGGATCACACGAGCGTTCTCACCCAGCTGCTGGATGCGCGGGTCGTACTTCTCGCGCCAGCGGGTGAAGACGTCGACCTCGATCCCGCGGCGGCCGAGCGTCCGCGCGAGCTCGCGGACGTACACGTTCATGCCGCCCGAGTCGCGGCCGCCTAGCTTCGCGAGCGGGCACGCGTGCACCGAGAGCATCGCGATCCGACGGGTCACGGACGCACCGCCTCGAGCCGGCCGAGCCACCGATCGTGCGCACCGAGGTCGTACTTGTATGGCTCGTCGCCGCGCAGGAGGTCGTAGGTGTCCAAGCCTTCGGCGATCGCCTCGCGCACCGCCCAGGCATGAGTCACGATCCCGAGCGAGAGCGACGCGAGCGCCGGATCGTAGGCGGCGTTGTAGAGAGCGAGCGTCCCGCGGTACGCGAACGTGAAGAGCACCGCGGCGTCCGCGCCGTGCGCGCGCAGGACACCGAGCCGTAGCCGATCGAGCGGCACGAGCGCGTCGGCGATGTCCCGGAAGAATCGCTCGACCGCGGGCGTCATGAAGTCCGCCTTCGCACCGCGGGAGAGGCGATGGAGCGCGAAGAACCGGTCGATGACGGCGCCGCGCTCGGCGTCACTCGCCCAACGGAACGAGGCATCGCCGACCGTTTCGAGCCGGCGGATCTTGCGTCGGAGCTCGTGGCGCTCCTTCTTGCCGAGCCCCCGTACGTACGAGTCGAAATCGCCAGGAAGCGCGAGGCGCGGACTCGTGACGAGGCGCGCGCGCTGGACGTGATAGCCCGCCGCGCGCAGCGCGGCCGCCGCGATCCCAAGGGTCGGCGCCTCCTCCGGGACGTACTCCAGCACGACCCGCGCGGGTCGCTCGGCGGCGATCCAGCGGATCGCCGCGGACGCCACGTCACCCTCGCGCCCATCCGGTGCGACGACATCTTGCTCGTCGGTGAGCTCGCCGCCCGCGAAACGGAGCGTTCCGTTCGCGTCGCGCGTCAGCGCCGCGATGCCGAACGCTGGATCGCCGGCCGCAAGCGTGATGTGCTCGCCGGTGTCGTGCGCGCGCGCCACCGCGATCCACTCCGGAGTGAGGAAGATGCAAGGCGGCGATCGCCGTGCGGCGATCTCGGACCACGCTCCAGAGAGCTCGGCGGGGGCGCGCCTGGTACAGCCCGCGTCGGGCCCGGTGGTGACCGTCACGTCTTCGTCGAGTTTAGGCGGCACGCCGGATGAACGTCCGCGTTCTACCTATCATTCCCATGTGCCCGAGCGCGACGCGCCCCGGGTCCTGATCGCCCCCCAATCGTTCAAAGGCAGTGCCGATGCGGTCGCTGTGGCGGGCGCGATCGCGCGCGGAGTGCGCCGCGCGTGGCCGCGCGCGATATGCGTCGAGCTGCCGCTCGCCGATGGCGGAGAGGGGACGGTGCACGCGCTCGTCCGCGCGACCGGCGGCGAGCTTCGACGAACACGCGTGCACGACCCGCTTGGCCGCGACATCGACGCCGAATGGGGCGTCCTTGGCGATCGCAAGACCGCCGTCGTCGAGATGGCCGCGGCGAGCGGCCTACCGCTACTTCGCGACGACGAGCGGGATCCGCGCATCACATCCACGCGTGGCACGGGGGAGCTCATCCTCGCCGCGGCATCATCCGGCGCGCAGCGGATCGTCGTTGGTATCGGCGGGAGCGCGACGAACGACGGCGGCGCGGGTATGGCGCGCGCGTTCGGCTATCGGTTCATCGATCGTGACGGTCATGACCTTCCCGAGGGTGGTGCGGCGCTCGTCCGCCTCCGGCGGATCGAAGGGCAAACGGACCCTCGTCTCATCCGGCCCGCCATCGATGTCGCCTGCGACGTGCGTAATCCGCTGCTCGGCCCGGAGGGCGCGACCGCCGTTTACGGCCCCCAGAAGGGCGCGACACCCGCGCTCATCATCGAGCTCGAGGCAGCGCTCTCACGCTACGCCGATGTCGTCGAAGCCTTCGTCGGCCGAAACGTCCGAGACGTGCCTGGGGCCGGCGCCGCTGGAGGGCTCGGCGCCGGACTCATCGCGTTCGTTGACGCGCGATTGGTGTCCGGTTCGGCGCTCGTGCTCGACGCGGTGGAGTTCGAGCGGCGCCTCGTCGGCGTCGACCTGGTGATCACCGGCGAGGGCCGTATCGATGGCCAGAGCGTGTACGGAAAGCTGACGCACGCGGTCACGCTGGCGGCTCGCCGACGTGGGGTGTCCGTCGCGGCGATCGCGGGAGGACTGGGGCCGGGACACGAGGCGATGCGCGACGCGGGCGTCGATCAGATGGAGGCGATCTCGAGCGGTGATGCCGATCGCGACGATGCGATGCGGGATCCGCTGCCGCGGATCGAAGCCGCCGCGGAGCGCGTCGCCGCGTCGCATGCGCGACCACACCGAAGCGGCTAGGGTTACCGCCCATGCGTCCTGAGCTGACGAGCACCGATCGCACATCGAGCCTCGAGCTCGTTCGCATCACCGAAGCCGCCGCGATCGCCGCCGCGCACTGGATGGGCCACGGCGATAACAACGGAGCCGACCAGGCCGCCGTCGAAGCGATGCGCAAGGCGATGGATGACGTGGCGTTCAACGGCAAGATCGTCATCGGAGAAGGCGAGCGCGACGAAGCGCCGATGCTCTACATCGGAGAGAAGGTCGGTCGCGGTGACGGCCCCGAGGTGGACATCGCCGTCGATCCGCTCGAGGGCACGAATCCTGTCGCGAAGGGTCGCGCGAACGCGCTGGCGACGCTCGCGGTCTCGGAACCCGGCGGTCTCCTCCACGCGCCGGACACATACATGGAGAAGCTCGTGGTCGGAGGGCCGGCCAGAGGGAGAGTAGACCTCGATCGAAGCGTCGCCGAGAACCTGAAGATCATCGCGGATTCGCTCGATCGCGAGGTGCACGACCTCACGGTCGTCATCCTCGACCGGCCACGCCACGAGAAGCTGGTCGCCGACGTGCGCGCGAGCGGCGCGCGCATCAAGCTCATCGAGGACGGCGATCTCATGGCCGCCATCTCCGTCGCCGTCGCCGGCACCGGGCTGCACGCGGTCATGGGTACCGGTGGCGCTCCCGAGGGCGTTCTCGCGGCCGCGGCGCTGCGCTGCATGGGCGCCGAGATCCTCGCTCGTCTCCGGTTCCGCAACGACGAGGAACGTGCCCGCGCAAGGAAGATGGGCATCACCGATGAGACGCGCATCTATCGGACCGAGGATCTCGCGAGCGGTCGAGACCTGCGGTTCATCGCGACCGGTGTGACCGACGGGGATCTGCTCCAGGGCGTTCGCTTCTTCGCGCGCGGGGCGAGGACGCACTCGGTCCTTCTCGACCTGCGAATGGGGAAGCTCCGCTTCATCGATACCCAGCACTTCGAGGAGCCGGCCCGGCCGCCAGTCATCCGTCTCTAGCTGTCGATTCCCAGTTGACGGTCGGCTGGCGCCGGCGTAGCGTCTGCCGCCGTGCCTGCGCAGCGGACTCGCCGCCGGCGTGCGGTTCCCGACACCTCCGCGATTCAGCAGCTCGGCGAGCGGATACGCGCAGCGCGCACCGAAGCCGGTCTGAGCCAGGCGCAACTCGGCGCGCCCTACTACACGCGTGCCCACATCAGCGCGATCGAGCTCGGAAAGATCCGCCCTGCGATGAAGTCTCTGGAGCACATCGCGGCGAAGCTCAGCAAGCCCGTGTCGTACTTCTTGGAAGATGCCGCGCTTGAAACGGAGGGAAAGGCAAGTGAGGCGATCGACTTGCTTCGGCCGCTTCTGATCCAAGAGCAGGTGCGCTCGGATCGTGCCGCTGTATTACGGGCCTTGGGACGTGCGTATTGGGAAGCTGGGCTCGGCTCTAAGGCAGCGTCAGTGCTTCAAGACGCACTAGACATCTACCAAGGTGCACACGATCTCGAACAGATTGCGCGAACGCGAGCGCAACTGGGGATGGCGTTGCATCTCCTCATGAGTTACCCCGAGGCCGCAGAGCACTTGAGCGAGGCCCTCCGTGCAGTCGCTCGCGGTGAAGTCCGGGATCCGCTGTTCAAAGTTCACGTTCTGCACAATCTCGGCCTTACCTTCTATCAGCGAAATGAATTCTCGGTCGCCTTGGAGCATTTCGAGCGTGCAGAGAACGAGGGTGCCGACATCGGGGACCCGAAATGGCTAGCGTCGCTCTTTGCCGCAATTGGCATGTCACGTTACCAGTTGAAGGACTTCGACTCCGCCGTCGCATACCTAGGCAAGAGCGAAGCGTTATTTGAATCGATCAGAAACAAGTCGCGAGCAGCCGAGATTCGCTTTCTGCGCGCGAAGACGCTTAGGGCCCTCGGTCATCGGGAGAAGGGTGCGAAGACTCTTCGCGAAGCACACGACTTGGCGTCGGATGCCGGGAACACAGTGCTGGAGACGCGGATCTCCATCAACTCGGCTCTTGCGCGCGTTGAAGATGGTGCCATCGACGAAGGAATTGCGGCTCTTCGCGCATCGGTTAAGCGCACCGACGAAATAGGCGAACGGTCGCTTCGAGTCGCGGCGCGCGTTGCCTTGGCTCGCGCGACGAAGACCCAGGACCCGTCCGAGGCTGAAATGGCGCTGCGCGAAGCGATGGAAATGATGCGCGATCGCCCTGGTCCGGAACTAGGTGAAGTCTACGCGGAGATCAGCGATGTGATGTCTCGCAAGGGTCTCGCAGAGGAGGCCCTCCAGTATTCGCGCAAAGCGTTCGAAGTGTCGCGCCAGTAGCGAGAGGAGGTGAGTGGCATGAGGTTTCTTGCAGCGCTCGTGTTTGCCGGTTCAACCGTACGCGTGCTCAGCGACGCGATACGGACACTGCTGAGTTAGTCCCGCGCCGTCTGGCGCTCCGTCGCGGTAAGTAGGTTCCGCAGAAGCAGCGCGGTCGTCACGGTACCGAGCCCACCTGGGACGGGGCTGAGCGCGCCCGCGACGGTCGAGACGCTCTCGACGTCGACATCGCCGGTGATCCCGGCGGGCGTCACGTTGATGCCAGCGTCGACGACCGTCGCGCCGGGCGCGATCATCTCGCCGGTCAGGAAGCTGGCTCGTCCGACCGCGACGACGATCACGGACCCGCGACGCGTGATCGCCGGCAGATTGACCGTTCCCTTATGCGCGATCGTCACGGTCGCGTCCTCGTTCAGAAGGAGGGCCGCAGCCGGTCTTCCGACCACCGTGCTCCTGCCGATGACGACAACGTCGGCACCGCGCAGCGCGATCTCGTGGAACTTGAGCAGCTCGACAATGGCCTCCGCCGTCGAGGGGACATAGCGAGGACGGCCGTCGAGCAGAAGGCCGACGTTGTAAGGATTGACGCCCTCGAGGTCCTTCTCGCTCGCAATGTGATCGACGAGGTGTCCCTCGTCGAGCTTGCCGGGTAGCGGCGTCAACAGGAGCACGCCGTTGACGGACGGATCGCGCGACGCGCGCTCGAGCGCGTCGATGACCACGCGTTCGCTCGCGTCGCGCGGAAGGGCGGTGTCGTGCACACGCGTGGCGAAGGGCTTCGCCAATCGCGTCAGCCGCTGCAGGTAGGTATTGGCGGCGGGGTCGATCCCGACGGAGACGACTTCTAGGGCCGGAGTGATCCCGCGGGCTCGCAGCACTTCGGCGCGTTCGCGCGACCGCGCGTTGATCCGCTCGGCCAGCGGCCTCCCATGCAGGAGCTTCATCAGCGCGCGATGCGGGTCTCGACGAAATCCGTGATCCGCTTGCGTTGCGCCTCCGCGCCGTCGAGCGCGCGATCGAGGTCTTCGGAAAGCGCTTTGACCTGCGCGGCGTCCTTCACCGAGGCAAGGTTGATCATCACGTTGAGCGCCGCTCCACGGAGCCCAGCCTCCGCCATGAGCGCGCCCACGCCGAGATCCGAAACGGTCGCGCCGCTCGCCTTGCTCACGCCCCGTTCGCAGGCGTCGAGAAGACGGCGACTGGTCTTCGCAACCTCGAGCGGCACGCGTGAGGCCGCCAGCAACGCGGCCTGCATACGCTCAGTGCGTTGACTCTTTTCCTCGTCGGTCGACTTCGGCAGCTTCATCCCCTCCGCGACGCGGGCGTAGGCCGCGCTGTCGTCGTCGACCAGCCGCAGGAAGTCGGCGCGAAGGTTGTCCATTTCAGCGATGTAGTCGGGCCATCCGTCTTCGGTCTTCTTCGAGGAGATTCGCGCGACCATCGCCGCGAGCGCCGCGCCGAGCGCGCCGGCATACGCAGCGGCGCTGCCTCCGCCCGGAACGGGCGCGGCGGAGGAGAGGTCGTCGCTGAACGCGCGCAACGTCCGGTCCACCAGCCGTTCGGACATGGGAATGGCGAAAGTGTACGTGCTAGCATTCGACGAAACTTCAGACGCGGTCCCTTTCATCGAGAGAGGCTGAGGGAACGGCCCGATGACGCCTCGGCAACCGGCGGAGACCCGCTGTGGTGCCAAGTCCGGCCCTGATCCAGGGAAAGATGAGAGGTCTTTTCATTTGAGCAACCTCGCGGCACTTCTCCAGCAAGGCGAGTTCGTCGTCACCGCCGAGCTCAACCCGCCCAAGAGCGCTTCCGCGTCCGTCGTGAAGCGTCGCGCCGGCGTGTTGAAGGACAGTGTCGACGCCGTGAACGTCACCGACAGCAACCGTGCCGTGGCCGCGATGGCCGCCATCCCGGCTGCGCTCCTCGTGCGCGAAACCGGTGTCGAGCCGATCGTTCAGATGACCGGACGCGACCGAAACCGGATCGCTCTGCAGGCCGACGTGCTGGGCGCCGCCGCGCTCGGTCTTCCGAATTTCGTGTTCATGAGCGGCGACGATCCGAAGCACGGGAATCATCCGGATGCCGTGAATGTGAAGGATCTCGACGGCATCGGTCTGGTCAAGATGGCGATCGGCATGCGCGACCAGCACAAGTTCCTGTCGGGTGACGAGATCCGACAGCCGCCGCAGTACTTCGTCGGTGCGACAGCATCGCCGTTCACGAAGCCGATGTCGGCGGACATCGAGAAGAGCGTCGATAAGATCAATGCTGGCGCCGACTTCCTTCAGACGCAGCCGGTGTTCGATCTCGCGACGTTCAGTCAGTGGCTCGCCGAGCTTCGGCGGGTCGGCGGCCGCGACGTCGCGATCATCGCGGGCGTACTCGTCCTTCGCTCGGTCGAGCAGGCCGAGCGTCTCGCGAAGGTCCCAGGCGTCGCGCTGGGGCCCGAAGTCGTGGAGCGCATCAGGAAGGCGGCGAACGCGGAGCAAGAGGGCCTCGCGATCGCCGTCGAGATGGTCCGCTCACTCAAGGCATTGCCGGGTGTTCGGGGCGTCCATCTGTACGCCATCGAGTGGCCTGAAGCGATACCGCTCGTGACCGAACGCGCGGGCTTGTTGCCCCGACCCAAGCCAAAGGAGACGACGTCGTGAAGACGACCGTGATCGGCGCCTATCCCAAGATCTCGGACGAGCACCAGGAGCTGCGCCGCGCCTTACACCGCGCGGACCGGGGCGAGCTCGATGACGCGGGTCTCGCGGAGGTCTTCGACCAGACCACGCGCTGGGCCCTCGGTGAGCTCGAATCCGCCGGCGTCGACGTCATCAACGATGGCCAGATCCGTTGGGACGATCCGCTCGCGCCGTTTGCCCGCGCGTGGAAGGGATGCGAGCGTGGTCCGCTCGAGCGCTTCTACGACAACAACACCTACTTCCGGCAGCCGGTGATCAGCGGGCCGATCTCCAGCGACGGAAGCACGCTGGTGCGCGACTTCGAATTCGCGCGCGCCGCCGCACGAGGCGAGCTGAAGGCCGCGATCTGCGGTCCGCTCACATTCGCAACGCTCACGGCAGAGGATCGCCACTACCGCTCGCTCGAAGAGCGCACGCTCGCGGTCGCGGACGCGCTGGCGGCCGAGCTGCGCGGCCTGAAGGCCGCGGGGGCACGGCTCGTGGACATTGAGGAGCCAGCGCTCGTGGCGCATCCCGAACATGTCCAGCTGGAGCGGGCCGCGATCGAGCGTCTGGCGAAAGCGGACATCCCTCTCGCGTTGCAGACGTACTTCTTCCCGGCAGACGCGCTTCTCGACGCGCTGTCGACGTTCCCGGTCGCGCAGATCGGCCTCGACGTCCGCAGCCGTGACACGCGTGCGATCCAGGGGCTGCGACCGCTGAAGCAGACGGTCGTGCTGGGCGTGGTGGATGCGCGAAACACGCGCGTCGAATCCGAGCGGGAGATCGGCGACATCGTCGATGCCGCGCTCCGGCAGGTCGACGGCGACCGCCTCTGGCTCGCCCCGACCACGGGCCTCGAATACCTGCCGCACGACATCGCGGTCCGCAAGCTCGCAGCGCTCGTCTCCGCGGCCCGGGCGCTAGGAGGGGTACACGCATGACGGAGCAGATCCTGCTCACGACGACCGTCGGCTCATTCGGGAAGCCGGACTACCTGCAGAAAGCGCGCAACACGCACGCACGCGGCAAGCTGTCGGCGAGCGAGCTCACGGAGCTCGAGCGAAAGGCGACAGAGGAGTGGATCCGCCGCCAGGAGGAGCTTGATCTCGACATCCTGGTCGACGGCGAGATGTATCGCGGCGACATGGTCGCGTATTTCGCGGAACGGCTCGACGGCTTTCGGATCGGTGGCCTCGTTCGGTCGTACGGCAACCGCTACTACCACAAGCCGGTCATCGCGTCGAAGCTCAGCCGGCCGAAGCCGATGACCGTCGAGTGGTTCCGCTTCACGCAATCGCTCACCGATCGTCCGGTGAAGGGCATGCTCACCGGTCCGTACACGATGCTCGACTGGTCGTACAACGAGGCCTATCGGACGCGGCGCGACGCGGCCCTCGCGCTCGCTGAGATCGTGCGCCAAGAGGCGGAGGACCTCGAAGCGGCGGGGGCGCGGTACATCCAGATCGACGAGCCCGCGATCCACGCACGGCCGGAAGAGATCGGCATCGCGATCGAGGCGATGGGCATCGTCACGCAGAACCTGAGGGCCAAGACGATCTCGCACATCTGTTACGGGGACTTCGCGGCGATCTATCCGAAGGTGCTCGAGCTACCGGTCGATCAGCTCGACCTCGCGATGCACAACTACGAGTACCGTTGGCTGAAGCTCTTCGACGAGCATCCGTTCACGAAGGAGCTCGCCATCGGGATCGTCGACGTGCATTCGCACCGTCTCGAGACGGTCGACGAAGCGGCGGAGGGGATCCGCAAGGGGCTGAAGTACGTCTCCGCGGATCGGCTGCTACCGCATCCCGACTGCGGGCTCAAGACGCGCACGGTCGAGGAGTCGGTGGACAAATGCCGCGTTGTGGTCGAGGCGGCGAAGAAGGTCCGCAAGGAGCTCGGAGCAAGAGCCGTCGCTCGCGCCTAGAGTCGTAGCGATGGCCACGGCTACCGAGGAGACGACCGATCTTCTTCAGCACCTCATCCGCAACAAGTGCGTGAACGACGGGACGCCCGCATCTGGCAACGAGCTTCGGTCGGTGGATACCCTCGCGAGCTACCTGCAGCTTCCGGGCGTCGAGATGAAGCGCTACGAGCCGGAGCCGGGGCGTGGCAGCCTCGTCGTGCGGATCGAAGGCACGGACCCGAAGGCACCGTCGCTCCATCTGATGGGCCACATCGATGTCGTCCCGGTCAACCCGGCCGGCTGGCATCGTGACCCGTTCGGCGGCGAGCTCGTCGACGGCGAGGTCTGGGGCCGCGGCGCCGTCGACATGCTTGACCTCACGGCGTCGATGGCCGTCGCGATCCGTCGTTTGCTGCGGGGCGGGTTCCGCCCGAAGGGCACGCTCATCTATTCGGCGGTCGCGGACGAAGAGGCGCTCGGCACGTACGGCGCCGAGTGGCTGACCAAGAACGCCTGGGACGACGTGAAGAGCGACTTCCTCATCACCGAGTTCGGCGGCGTGCGTTTCCCGATGGGCACCGGCGCTCCGAAGCTGCCGATCATGACCGCGGAGAAAGGCTCGCAGTGGACGCGGCTGCGCGTGAAGGGCACGCCTGGCCACGGCTCCATGCCCTACCTCTCCGACAACGCCGTCGTGAAGGCGTCCGAGATCGTCACGCGCATCGCGCGGTACAAGGCGCCCCTGCATCTACAGGAGCTGTGGCGCGGATTCATCGAGGGCCTGGAGCTACCCGTGATCCAGCGCACCGCCCTGACGACGCCCGCGACGTTCGATGCGGCGCTCGATCGCGCGCCGGACGGTACCCAGCCGATGTTCTACGCGGCCACGCGCACCACGCTCTCGCCAAACATCGCGAGGGGCGGCGTGAAGGTGAACATCATCCCGGACAGCGCCGAGATCGACATCGACATCCGCACGCTCCCCGGCGACGATGGCGACGGTGTTCGCAAGATGCTGCGGGACGCGATCGGCGATCTCTGGAAGGACGTCGAGGTCGTGCACGAGGGCGCGAATCCCGCGAGTGCGTCACCGCTCGACACGCCGCTGTGGGACGTGCTCGCGCGCGTCACCGATCGCCTGATCCCCGGCTCGCGCACGCTCCCGTTCCTCATCGTCGGAGCGACCGATGCGCGCTTCTTCCGCCGAAAAGGCGTGGTCTCGTACGGCTACGGGCTGTACAGCGAGCGGATCGCGTTCAAAGACTTCGCGAAGATGTTCCACGGCAACGACGAGCGCGTGGACCAGGAGTCGCTACGGCTCACGACCGAGCTCTGGGAGCACACCGCGCGGGAGATGCTCGGCTAGGGTTCCAGAGCCGCGCGCAGCTTCGCCGCGATCCGCTCGGCATCGCCCTCGTCGTACTTCTGCCGGATCCAGAGCGTGCGCCGCGGCGAGAAGTAGCCATCGCCCTTGCGACGAGGCACGACGTGCACGTGGACGTGCGGGACGCTCTGGCTGATCCGCGTGTTCACGCCCGTGAACGTCCCTTCCGCGCCCAGCGCGGACTGGAGCGCCACCGAGACGCGGCGCACGACCGTGAAGAGCGGCCCGATCGCCTCGTCAGGCAGATCGTCCAGCGTCTCGTAGTGGCGCGCGGGTATGACGAGCGTATGTCCGTGGAAGACCGGAGCGTGATCGAGGAAGGCGACGACGTTCTCGTCGCGAAACACGGTGTGGCGCTCCTGGCCGGCGACCACGGCGCAGAAGCCGCAGCCATTCGTCATCTAACGCCCGTACAGCTCGAGCACCTCACGCCGAAATGGAACCCCGGCCTTGTCCCGCAGGCGTTCGAACTCGTCCATATCCCATTCGCCCACGAACGTCACGGCGACGCCGCTCTTGCCGGCGCGGCCCGTCCGGCCGACGCGGTGGGTGAACGTATCCGCGTCTTCGGGGAGGTCGTAGTTCACCACGTGGCTGATGTCCTCGATGTGCAGGCCGCGCGCGGCGAGGTTCGTCGCGACGAGGATCGAGATCTCGCCGCTCCGGAACTGCTCGAGCGTGCGCTCGCGCTCGCGCTGCGAGAGGTCGCCGTGGATCGCCGCCACCTTCTGCCCGCGACGGCGCAGATCGTCGAAGAGCTTGTCGACGCCGCGTTTGGTGTGCCGAAAGACGAGCACCTGATCCGTCTCCCAACGGCGCAGGAGCTCCGTCAGGGCGCGCGGCTTGTCCTCGTCGAGGACCTCGACGTAGACCTGCTCGATCGCTTCGAGGTTCTGATGCTCGGGTTCGATCGCGATCTGCGCGGGATCCTTCGTGAACCGATACGCGAGATCGCGGATCTCGGCAGTGAGCGTCGCCGAGAACAGGGCGGTCTGCCGCTCGCGTGGACACAACCGCAGCAGGCGGCGGACGTCCGGGGCGAAGCCCATGTCGAGCAGGCGGTCAGCCTCGTCCAGCACAACGACGCGAATGCCGTCGAGCAGGAGCGTTCCCCGCTCGATGTGATCGAGAAGCCGGCCCGGTGTACCGACCACGATCGCGGCGCCGCGTTTGAGAGCGCGTTCCTGTGGCCCATAGGGCACGCCACCGTAGATGGCGACTTCATGCGTGTGCAGGAACTGCCCGATCGCACCGAACTCGCGTGTCACCTGCACCGCGAGCTCCCGCGTCGGTACGACCACGAGCGCCTGCGGCCGCTTCTGTTCCGGATCGATCCGTTCGATGATCGGGATCGCGAATGCGGCGGTCTTGCCCGTTCCGGTCTGCGCCTGCGCGAACAGGTCGCGGCCGGAACGCAGCGCGGGGATGGCCTCCTGCTGCACGGGCGTCGGCGCCATGAAGCCGAGCCCTTCGATGGCGCGCGCGATTTCCGCGTGTATCTCGAGCGTGCCGAAGCGCCCGGTCGTTGCCTCTATGCGCTCGCTCCGCTCGCTAGACAGGGACCCCTGCCCCTGCCCCTGCCCCTGCCTCGCCACGCCGCTGCCGGAACTCGTCGAGGATCGCCTTCGTCGACGACGTGCCCAGGCGGTTCGCGCCGGCCCCGAGCATCGCCAGCGCATCGTCGAGCGTGCGGATCCCGCCCGACGCCTTCACACCCATCTTGTCCCCGACGACCTGGCGGAGCAGACGGACGTCCTCGACCGTCGCGCCCTCCGGACCGAATCCGGTCGAGGTCTTTACGAAGTCCGCATCCGCCGCGGCGGCGATCTGTGCCGCGATCGCTTTCTGGGCATCGTCGAGGTACGCGGTCTCGAGGATGACCTTCACCAGCGCCTCGTTCGCGTGCGCGAGCCCGACGACCATGCCGACCTCGCGTTCGATCGTGGCGTAGTCCTTGTCGACGAGCGCGCCGATGTTGATGACCATGTCCAGCTCGGACGCGCCGTCCCGGAGCGCGTTCGTCGCGGTGGCCACCTTCACCTCGGGAGCCTGGCCGCCGTGCGGAAAGCCGATGACCGTCGACGTGCCCACGCCGGAATCCTTGAGCAGTCGCACGGTATCCGGTACGTAGAACGGCTTCACGCACACGGTGGCGATGCGTTCCTTGCGCGCGATCGTGCACGCGTCGACGACGTCCCGCTCGCCCTGTGTCGGCTTCAGGACGGCGTGATCGATCAGGGAGGCAAGCTCGCGCACACCGAGGAGGCTCATGTGCCATCAAGTATCGCGCGATATGCTCGCCACGTGCCGGGCTCGTTCCGCATCGCGCGCGTCTTGGGGATCGACGTGCGCGTGCACATCTCGTGGGTGTTCATCTTCGCCCTGATCACGTTCCAGCAGAGCCAGGTCTTCTACTCCAGCTACCCCAGCTGGTCCGGGGCCAAGAGCGTGGTGATCGCCACCATCACCGCTCTCCTTTTCTTCACCTCGGTGGTCGTCCACGAGCTTGCTCACAGCGTCGTCGCGCGCGCCTTCCACATGCCGGTCTCCTCGATCACGCTCTTCCTCCTCGGCGGTGTCGCGAGCCTCACCAAGGAGCCCTCGAGTGCGAAGGCCGAGTTCCTCATGGCCGCTGCCGGTCCGTTGACCAGTCTGGTGATCGGCGGCGGCGCGATCGGAATCTCGGAGCTGACCGCCGGTGCTCAGCGCGACACGCCGCAGCAGGTGGTACGCGCGGTCGCGCAGACGCTCGGCTGGATCAACGTCGCGGTCGCGGTCTTCAACCTCATCCCCGGATTCCCGCTCGATGGCGGACGCGTGCTCCGCTCATCGATCTGGGCCATACGCGGGGACCGCGCGGCCGCGACGCGCATCGCGGCGCGTGGTGGCCAGGCCGTCGCGGCACTCCTGGTCGCGTGGGCCGCGTACGAGTTCTTCAACGGCGAGCCGAGCGGCCTCTGGCTCGGGCTGATCGCCTACTTCCTGTACGGCGCCGCGTCGCAGACGCTGCAGCAGGAGCGGCTCACCAGCGCCGTCGGTGGCGTGCGCGTCGGTCAGCTCATGACGACGGATTTCCGGTCGGCGCAGGCGGGAACATCCATCGCCTCGCTCGTACGCGATCTCCTGCTGCCGCACAACCTGCGCGCGGTACCCGTCACCAGCGGTGAGCGCGTCGTCGGACTCGTCACCATCAGCGACCTGCGGAAGGTCGAGCAGGACCAGTGGCCGATGACGCCGATCGACTCGGTGATGACCAAAGCCGCGGAGCTGCAGACGGTGTCTCCGGATGACGCGCTCACGACGGCGCTCGAGCGCTTCGGCAACGGCGAGCTGCCGCTCCTCCCGGTGATCGACCATGGATCGCTCGCAGGCGTGCTCTACCGCGAGGCCGTCCTCGGTTACGTGCGCATGCGGGAGATGCTGGGCCTCGACCCGCGCCGCTGATCAGGTCGCGAGCGCGAGGGCGATCTGCGCCGCGACGCGCGCGTTCTGGCGGAGCAGCGAGACGTTCGCGTTGAGACTTCGTCCACTCGTCGCTTCGCTCATCTGCTTCAGCAGGAAAGGGGTGAGCGCGGCGCCCGAGACGCCGGCGCGCTCCGCGGCGTCGATCGCGCGCGACACCTCACGCTCCGCGTCGCCTCGATCGAGGGCGTCGGCGGGCGCGATCGGGACGGCGATGACGATCCCCGCGCCGCGCGCGAGCTGCTCGCGGACCACGCGCGCCGCCGCCAGCGCGTCGTCCACGCGGTGCGCGAGTCGCAGGCCGCTCGCGCGGACGTAGAACGCGGGCAGGTCGTCGGTACCGTATCCGACCACCGGTACGCCGAGCGTCTCGAGTCGTTCGAGCGTGAGGGCGAGATCAAGGACGAGCTTCGCCCCGGCGCATACGACACACACCGCCCTGCGGGCGATCGCCTCGAGGTCCGCCGATTCGTCCCAGGAGCGCTCCCCGCCGCGGTGCACGCCGCCGATCCCACCCGTGGCCGTGACGCCGATCCCCGCTCGCGCGGCGATCTCGACGGTCGCGGCGACCGTGGTGCCGCCGAGCCCGCGCCGCGCGAGGACCGGCGCGAGGTCGCGCAGGGACACCTTCGCGACGCGATCGTCGCTCGCGAGCCGCGCGAGCAGCGTGGCGTCCGCGCCGACGACCGCCTCGCCGTCCGCGATCGCGATCGTGGCCGGCACCGCACCGAGCGCGCGCACCTCGCTCTCGACGGCGCGCGCGGCTTCGAGATTCGTCGGGCGGGGAAGGCCGTGAGCGATGACGGTCGACTCGAGCGCGACGACGGGTCTGCGGGCCGCGATCGCCTCCGCGACGTCGGGTTCGACGCGCAGCTTCAATCGCGACCGCGCGTGTGACCGGTCTCGCCGCTCTGTCCGGCGAGCAGCTCGATGGCGTGAGGAAGCACGGGTAGAAGTACCTCGAGCGACTCGCGGACCGCCCGCGGCGAACCGGGGAGATTCACGACGAGCGTCGAGCCGACCGCGCCCGCGACGCCGCGAGAGAGCATCCCGTGCGCCGTCTTCTCGAGCGACTTCGCGCGCAGCGCCTCGGCGATGCCGGGTACCTCGCGATCGATCACGCGGCGTGTCGCCTCGGGTGTGACGTCATTGGGTGAGAGCCCCGTGCCCCCGCTCGTGAGGACGACGTTCGCCCCGGACCGGGCGGCGTTGAGGATCGCGGTCGCGACGGCGCCGGCGTCATCGGGCACCAGCTCGGCGCTCACGACCTCGTGCCCCGCGGCCACGAGGACGTCACGCATCGCCGGCCCGCTCTCATCGGTCCGCTCGCCCGCCGCGCCCTTCGTGCTCACGGTGATGATCCCGGCGCGAATGGCGGTCACGGCGCGCGGTACTCCCCGCTGCTTCCGCCGCTCTTCGCGACGAGACGCACGTCGGTGAGGCGCGCACCTCGCTCGACGGCCTTGAGCATGTCGTACAGCGTGAGGCCGGCGATCGCGACGGCGGTGAGCGCTTCCATCTCGACGCCCGTCTGCGCAGTCGTCGTGACGGTCGCTTCTATCGCGATGCCGTCATCCTCGAGGGCCAGCTCCACGCTCGCGTGCGTGAGCGGCAGCGGATGCGTCAGCGGGATGAGCTCGGAGGTCTTCTTCGCGGCCATGATCCCGGCGACGCGGGCACTCGCGAGCACGTCGCCCTTCGGCGTGCGACCGTCGCGCACCAGGTCGATCGTGTCCTTCGATAGGCGGAGCAGGCCGCGCGCGGTGGCCCGCCGCTCGGTCGTGGCCTTCGCGCCCACGTCGACCATGCGCGCGGCGCCGCGCTCGTCGACATGCGTGAGGCGGGCCGCCTTCTTCGAAGGCATCAGCGGATGCGCCGCTCGTCGCTCACCCTAGTGGTCCTCCGGCAGATCGGTGAGGATGACGGTCACGGTCTCGCCCGCATCCGCCGCGCTCGGCGGTTCGGGAAGATCGATGAGGCAGTTCGCCAGAGACATCGAGCGCAGGATGCCCGACCCCTGCGGCCCGGTGGAGCGCACCGTCCCCGTCCGCGCGTCGTAGACGGCCCGCGCGAACGTGCGCAGCCCCTTCGGCTTGTCGACGCGATCGAGGAGCGTCGCCTGTACGCGCGGACGATGGAGCTTGGTGCGGCCGGACATCTTGAGGAGCGCCGGACGCACGAACAGCTCGAACGTGAGAAGCGCCGACACCGGATTCCCAGGGAGGCCGAAGATCGGCACGCTGCCCCGTTTTGTGCGCAGCTCGCCGAACGCGAGCGGGCGTCCCGGTCTGATCGCGATCGACCAGAAGTCCATGTGACCCATCGCGTCGACGACGGGCTTCACGTGATCGTGGTCGCCCACGGAGACACCGCCGCTGGTGACGACGACGTCGCCGAAGGCGGCGTTCCCCAGGGCGTGCCGGAGGTCCTCGGGCGTGTCGCGGGTGATGCCGAACTCGAAGGATTCACAGCCGCTCGCACGGACCGCCGCCGAGAGCGAATAGCGATTCGCGTCGCGGATCTGGCCGGGTCCGAGCTCCGCGTCGAGCTCGACGAGCTCGTCGCCGGTCGAGACGATCGCGACGTTCGGCCGGCGGATCACGCTCACCTTCGCGCGACCGAGCGTCGCGAGGACGCCGATGTCCGCCGGGCGCAGCCGCGTGCCGCGTTCCAGCACGATGGCACCGCGGCGCAGGTCCTCGCCTGCCTGGCGGACCGACAGCCCCGTAGGCGTCGCGACGTCGATGGTCACCACCTCGGTGCCGTTGTCGGTGTCCTCGACGCGGACGACGGTGTCGGCGCCCTCGGGCATCGGCGCGCCGGTCATGATGCGAGCCGCCTCACCCGCGGCCACGGCGCGCTCCGGCGTGCCGCCCGCCGCGATCGACGCGACGACGCGCAAGCGGGCGCCGGCCTTCTGCACGTCGGCGCCGCGCACCGCGTATCCGTCCATCGCCGAGTTGCGGAACGGGGGCACGTCGCGATCCGCGCTGACGTCCTCGGCGAGGACGGCGCCCAGGGCGTCGAGCAACCGCACCTCGGTCGCGTCGAGCGGAGCGATGCGCGCCAGGATGCGCTCGAGCGCGTCGTCGACGGTCAGGCTCGACGCCGCCGCGCGCGCGGCGCTGGGGCTCGTGGGCATGTTCAGGAGTCTATGGCGCGCGCGTGACCGGGCAGGACGTGCGGCACGGTGGCTTTGAACGAGGCGACGAGGGCCACTCCCGGCGCGATGGCGAGCTCGCGGACCGACTGTCGCGTGACATGCGCCACCAGGGGGAAGCCGCAGTCGAGCGTGACGCGGACACGGCGTCCGATCGGCTCCACCGAAAGCACGCGTGACTCGAAGACGTTGCGCGCGCTCGTGGCCTCGCCACCGCGTGAGAGCACGATGTCGTCCGGAGCGATGAGCAGGAGCACGTCCAGGTCCGTGGGCGCCGCCTCGGTCGTTGCGATGATCAGTCCGGCTACGCGCAGCAGGGTGATCTCTTCGGTGCTTCGCTCGACGCGCGCGGGCAGTACGTTCTCGACGCCGACGAACGCCGCGATCTCGGGATCAGACGGCGTGGAGAAGACCTTCTCCGCCCGATCGAGCTGCCGGATGCGACCCGCGATGAGCACGGCGACGTGATCGGCGAGCGAAAGGGCCTCGTCGCGATCGTGCGTGACGACGATCGTGGTGACGCGGTCCGCACGCAGCAGCCGCCCGAGGTCGGCGATGAGCGATTCACGCGTGGGTGCGTCGAGGCCGGAAAAGGGCTCGTCGAGGAAGAGCAGTGCCGGAGAGAGCGCCAGCGCACGCGCGAGCGAGACGCGTTGGGCCTCGCCGCCGGAGAGCGCGATCGCCTGACGCGGCGCCAGATGCGCGACGCCGAGTCGCGCGAGCGCATCCGCCGCGCGGCGCTCCCGCTCCGCGCGCGCGACGCCCCGCAGCTCGAGGCCGAGTGCGGCGTTGTCGCGGACAGACCGGTCGAGGAGCAGCGGTCGCTGGAAGACGACCGCGAGCTGTCGTCGGTACGCGAGGACATCGCGAAGCGGTTCGCCGCGGAAGCGCAGCTCGCCGTGGAATGGCAACAGCGCCGCGAGCGCCAGCAGCAGGGTGGATTTGCCCGCCCCGTTCGGACCGAGGATCGCCAGCGTCTCGCCCTCTTCGACGGTGAGGAGGTCCGCGCGGGCGACCTCGCGGTCGCCGCGCGAAACGCGCAGATCGCGCGCCTCGAGGAGCGTCACTGCGGCCGCGGGCGCTGCTGCGCCCACGTCGCGACCGCGTTCACCGCGAACACCAGACCGAGAAGGATGATCGCGATCGCGATGGCCGAGCCGAACTCGCCCTTGCTCGTATCGAGGACGATCGCCGTCGTCAGGATGCGCGTGTCCCCCTTGATGTTGCAGCCGACCATGAGCGATGCGCCGATCTCGCTGATCACTGCGCCGAAACCCGCCATCACCGCGGTGAGCAAGAGCAGGCGCGTTTCGCGCACGAGCAGCACGAGCAGCTGCCAGCGCGTGGCTCCGAGCGCGAGGAGCTGCAGCCGCAGCATCGGATCGACGGACTGGATCGCGATCGCGGTGAGGCCGACGATGGTCGGCGCGGCGAGCAGGTACTGGGCGGTGATCATCGCCGGACGGGTGCAGTACCAGTCCAGCCCGCCGAGCGGTCCGCTCCTCCACACGAGGATCGCGACGAAGAGCCCGACCGCGACCGGCGGGAGACCCATGCCGGTATTCACGAGCGACAAAAGGAGATTCCGTCCACGGAAGCGCGCGAGACCGAGGATCGCGCCGAGGGGAATGCCGCTGATGACCGAGAGGGCCGTCGCGCTGCCACTCACGACGAGCGACGCGTAGGCGGCGTCGCGGACGTCGGGGTCGAGCCTGATCAGCCGCTGGATCGCTTCGCCAAGGCCCTGCGCGATGAGCTCCATTACTTGAGCTCGCTCTCGTTCTTGCCGGCGTCGGGCGAGAACAGCTGCTCGCCGTACTTGTCCACGCCGAACGCGCCGATGAGCTGCTGCGTCCGCGGCGATACGAGGTAGTCGGCGAACGCGTTCGCGCCGTCGGAATTCACTTTTGGGAACTTCTTCGGATCCACCGTGATGACGTGATAGATGTTGATGAGCGGCGGATCCCGCTGGACGAGGATCTCGAGCTGCAAGCCCGAGCGGCGGGCGAGGAACGTTCCGCGATCGGTGAGGGTATAGGCGTTCTTCTCGGACGCGATCTGCAACGTCTGACCCATCCCGGTCGCGGCCTGTACGTACCACGCGCCGCCGGGCGTCACGCCCGCCTTCTTCCAGAGCCCCAGCTCGAAGATGTTCGTGCCGGAATTGTCCCCGCGGGAGATGAACGCCGCGCCCGCGGACGCGATCGTCTTGAAGGCGGTGAAGGCGTCCTTGCCTTTGAGGTGAGCGGGGTCAGCGGGTGGGCCGACGAGGACGAAGTCGTTGTGCATGACGAGGAGCCGCCGGGCGCCGTTGCCATCGACCATGAACCTCAGCTCCTCGTCCGGCGCGTGGACGAACACCACGTCGGCATCGCCGCGCGCGCCGATCGCCAGCGCCGCTCCGGTACCGACCGCCGTCGGCCGCAGGTGATAGCCGGTCTGCTTCTCGAAATCGGCTGCGAGGACGTCGAGCAGGCCCGAGTCCTGAAAGCTCGTGGTCGTCGCCAGGAGGATCTCGCGGCGAGCGGGGCCGCCGCCTGTGCACGCCGCGAGGACGAGCGCGCCGAGGGCCAGAAGGAACACGGGCCTCACGGGGCGAATGTACGGTGTGCGGGTGCTGCGGCTCGCCTCGGCGTCGCCTCCTCGTATCGAGCTCCTCCGCCTCCTCGATACGCCGTTCGTGCCGACGAACGCTGGCGTCGACGAATCGCGGCACGACTCGCCCGCACAGGCGAAGGCCGATGCCGTCGCCGAGGCCGGCGATGTGACGCTCGCCGGGGATACGGAGGTCGACGAAGACGGAGAGATCGTCGGCAAGCCCCACGACCCTGGCGCCGCCATCACGATGCTCGCGAATCTCGCGGGCCACGCGCACGACGTCCGTACCGAGGTCGCGCTCGTTACCGCGAGCGGGCGTCGGCTGCGCTTCGCGGTCCGCTCGCGCGTGACCCTACGCGACCTGGCGCTCCGCGAGATCGAGCGCTACGTCGCGACCGGCGAGCCGCTCGACAAGGCGGGCGGCTACGCGATCCAGGGCGTCGGCCGCCGGCTCGTCGCTTCGTACGACGGCTGCCTCGCCAACATCATGGGTCTGCCGCTCTGCCATGTGTACTTCGCGTTGCGCCGGGCGGGTGTCGTCCCGCGTGAGCGTCCGGAGGTCGCGTGCCAGGCGCATTTCGACTTCGTGTGTCCGGTTTGGCGCGCCGCGCATCGGCAGGGCCGGGCGCTGCGCGAAGGCGCCGACTACTCGTCGTGGTCCGAAGACGTCTAGGCCGCCGGGCGCTCCGAGTCGTCGCGGGCGAGTGCGTCCTGCGCGATGCGCAGGACGGCGGTCGTGGTGAGCATGTCGGGCGACCACGTCGCCTCGCCGACGCGGACCAGCCAGCGCGCGCCGGCAAAGGAGCGCACCGTGATCGTCATGCTGCCGAGGAGCTCGTCCAGGCGCGTCCGCAGCAACGTCGCCATGCGTGCGCCACGGCGTGCATCGCCGACGATCGGGGCGACGAGCGCGACGCCCGAATCCCCGTAGCGGTAGCCGCTCGCGTCGCCGCCGAAGACGGTCGCGCTCCCGCCGAGCGTCGCGCGGATCGTGCGATGGACCATCGCCCGCCGCGTCGCTTCCGATGGCGCATCCACGTCCGCGACCCCGAGCACGAGGGCGAAGGCGCGGCCCCCGTCGCGCGCTTGCGCGACGCGCTCGCGCAGCGCGGCGACGAGCACGCGATCGAGATAGGACTCGGCTACCGGAGCAGTCCGATATTCGACCGCGGGTGCCTCCGCGACCACGAGCGCCGGCCGCGGGGCGGGCGCGTCATCGCCGAGCAGTCGCAGGATCGTCGGGATCACCGCGCGCCAGCGCTCGCGTTCGGCCATGCGCTCGGCGGCGCCGAGCGGCGTGAGCGCGACCGCGCCCTCGCTCGCAGGCACGAGATGGCCGCCCTCGAGGAGCGACTGCAGGGCCCGACCGTATGCACCGCTCGCGAGCGGCAGGCGTTCCGCCGCGATCGTGGCGAGCAGCTTCGCGGGCCGCGCCGGTGCGTGGGCGAGCGCATCAAGGAGATAGAACCTGTAGAACGCGGTCGCGAGACCGGTCGCGGCGGGACGCACCACCAGGACGACCTCCGCTGGGGACTCGAAAGAAGTTCGACCGGGTCTTGCCGCGCTTCCCTAGGCTGCGCTCAGTGGGCGAGCAGGTGGTGACCGGACTGCGATCGCTGGGCGTCGGTAGCTTTGCGGGCGCGCTCGTGGGCGCGCTCGTCGGAGGCCTCGGCGGACGGCTCGCGATGCGCGTGAGCGGCCACCTGACGTCGTCCGGGCTCGCCGGCCAGACGACCTCGAATGGCAACGTCCTCGGTGAGATCACTCTCGGTGGCACGCTCGGCCTGGTCGTGTTCGGCGGCCTGTTGGCCGGGCTGTTCGGCGGCAGCCTCTACGCAGCGGTCCGTCCAGCGCTCGCCTGGGCCGGGCGCTGGCGTGGGCTGGTCTTCGGCGTCGCGCTGCTCGTCGCGTTCGGGTCGGTCGTCATCGATCCGCTGAACTTCGACTTCCGCCGCTTCGGCACGACGTGGCTCAACGTCGCGATGTTCGCATCGCTCTTCGTCCTGTTCGGCGTGCTCGTCGCCCCGGTCTGCGAGTGGGTCGATCGAAACTCGCGGGGCGCCCACACGATGGGCAAGATCGACCCGTTGCTCTACGTCGTCTGGCTGTCTGCGCTGATCGCTCTGATCTTCCTGGGGATGATCTTCGTGGCCGGCGCGAGGATCGTCATCGACCCGTCAACAGCCGACTCGCAGGAGGTCGCAACGGCCGCCGCGACCGCGATCGCGTTCATGGTCCTGGCGATCGCCGTGATCCGCCGGCTCACCCGGATCGGACCGGTTGCCGACGTCGCGCTCGCCGCGCTTGCGATCGTCGGCGGGATGCGGACGCTGGACGGCCTGCTGCGGCTGCTTGGCTAGCTCTTGGCGTCGGCCTCCATCGCCTTCGCGATGGAGGCGAGGAACTCCTTGTTCGTCTTGGTCTTGCCGAGCCTTTGCAGCAGGAGCTCGGTGCCTTCGATCTGACCCACGGCCGAGAGCATCTTGCGCAGGAGGATGACCTGCTTCATGACCTCGGGCGACAGCAGCATCTCCTCGCGGCGCGTGCCCGACGCTGGGATGTTGATCGCCGGGAACGTGCGGCGCTCCTGGAGCTTGCGGTCGAGGATCATCTCGGAGTTGCCGGTGCCCTTGAACTCTTCGTAGATGACGTCGTCCATGCGCGAGCCGGTATCTACCAGGCAGGTCGCGAAGATCGAGAGCGAACCGCCGCCCTCGATGTTGCGCGCGGCGCCGAAGAAACGCTTCGGCGGGTAGAGCGCGACTGGGTCCATACCACCGGAGAGCGTGCGGCCTGACGGCGGCACCGCGAGGTTGTACGCGCGCGCGAGACGCGTGATCGAGTCGAGGAGGATCGCGACGTCACGTCCGGTCTCCACCAGCCGCTTCGCGCGCTCCAGCGCGAGCTCGGCGACGCGCGTGTGGTTCTCGGTCGGCTCGTCGAAGGTGGACGAGAACACCTCGCCCTTGATCGAGCGGCGGATATCCGTCACTTCCTCGGGACGCTCGCCGACGAGCACGACCATGATGTGAGCGTCGGGGTGGTTGCCGGCGATGCCGTTGGCGATGTCCTTGAGCAGCTGCGTCTTGCCAGCCTTAGGCGGCGACACGATCAGCGCGCGCTGACCGAAGCCGAGCGGGTTCACCAGGTTGATCAAGCGCTGGCTGAGGTTCGCCCCCTCGATCTCGAGGTCGATCATCTCGTCCGGGAAGACCGGCGTTAGGTTCTCGAAGTTCGGGCGGCGCTTGGCGACCTCAGGATCGACGCCGTTGACGGCTTCGACGCGCAGGAGGCTGAAGTACTTCTCGTTGTCCTTCGGCGGCCGGGTCTGCCCGGTGACGAAGTCGCCGGTGCGCAGGCCCAGACGGCGTACCTGGCTCGAGCCGACGTAGACGTCCTCGGGTGAGGGGAGGAGGCTGCGGCGCCGGAGGAACCCGAAGCCGTCCTCGACGATCTCGAGGATGCCCTGGGCGAAGATGTTGCCCTGCGCCTCGGTCTGCGCCTGCAGGATGCTCGTGATGAGGTCCTGTTTGTTCGTCTGCGGGGTGACGTCGGTCACGTTGAACTCTTTGGCGATCGCGAGGATGTCCTTCGGCTTCGCCTCGTTCAGCTCTGTGATCGTGTAGTACTTCCGGGCTGGAGCGGCCGGAGGCGCCTCGCGCCGGATTGGCGCGGCGGGGCCGTTCGTCGTGGCAGCGGGGCCGTTCGATTCGGACGTCGGACTGCTGGGCGCGCTGGATGCTTCGGTGGATTGCCGCTGTGTCGGTTCTGGGTTCTCCAAAGGGTGTGTTCGCTCCTTGGCTGATGTGCTGCCGCCACGGGTGGTGCCTTTCGGAAGAACAGGGGGCGCAACGGGTGCGCGCACTCCTGGGCGGAGCCAATAGGGGAAGGTCTCTACAGGCAGTATACAGCGTGGTGAGCCCGCTCTCCCAGTCTGTCAAGGACGATCTCGTGCGCCTGTCGCGGGAGATCCACGCCGATCCCGAGCTGGCGTATCAAGAGCGTCGCGCCGCCGCCCGCATCGTCGCCCTGCTCGAACGTAACGGCCACACGGTTGAAACCGGCCTCGGCGGGCTCGAGACGGCCTTCCGCGCGCGCGTCGGTCCGGCCGGGCCCGCCGTCGCGCTGCTCGCCGAGTACGACGCGCTCGCCGGGGTCGGGCACGGCTGCGGTCACAACCTCATCACGCTGACGAACGTCGGCGCGTTCCTCGCCGCCGCGGCGGACCCGAGCGGTCTGCAGGTCGGCCTCGAGCTCATCGGGACACCGGCGGAAGAGGATGGCGGCGGCAAGATCGATCTCCTCGCGGCCGGCGTCTTCGACGACGTCGTCGCGTGCCTCTCGACGCATCCGGCGCCGCAGGGGATGTGGGCCGTCAGCGGCACCGGACTGGGCATCGTCGGCAAGCGCGTCATCTACCACGGCGCCGCGTCGCACGCCGGCTCGTCGCCCGAGCGCGGGCGCAACGCGCTGAACGGCGTGATCCGACTCTTCCTGGGCATCGACGGTTGGCGTCAGCACCTGCCGGCGGACAGCCGCGTCCACGGGATCATCACGCACGGCGGCGACGCGGTGAACGTGATCCCGGCCCGCGCGGAGGCGAAGTTCGGACTGCGTGCGAAGGATCTGGAGACTCTCGAGGGCATGGTCGCGACGTTCACGGACATCGCGCAGGGCGCGGCGCTCGAGACCGGCACGACCGTTGACATCGTCGAGTACCTACGCCTCTACGCGCCGACGCAGGCCAATCCCGTGCTCGGTGACGCGATCGCCGAGGAGCTGCGGGCGCGCGGCGTCGAGCCTGAGCGCGGCGTTCTCGTCACGGCGTCGACCGATCTGGGCAATGTGTCGCAGAAGGTCCCGACCGACTGGATCCGCTTCCCGGTGAGCGAGACGCCGATCGCCGGCCACTCCGACGCGATGCGCGACGCGAGCGTGAGCGATCTCGCGCACCGCAACGCGCTGCTCGTGGCGGAAGCGCTGGGCGCCGCGGCGCGCCGCGTGGCCACCGACCCCAGCCTCCGCGAGCGGATCGCGTCGTGAGCACGGCGCTGCGCGACGACCTCGTCGCGCTGTCCCGCGCGATCCATGGCGCGCCCGAGCTCGCGTATCAGGAGCGGCAGGCGGTCGCGAACATCACCGCGCTCCTGCGACGCCACGGTCACGATGTCGAGGGGACGCTCGGCGGTCTCGAGACGGCGTTCCGCGCACGCGTCGGCCCGAAGGGCCCTTCGGTCGCGCTCCTCGCGGAGTACGACGCCCTGCCCGAGATCGGGCACGCTTGCGGGCACAACCTCATCGCGATGTCGAACGTCGGCGCGTTCCTGCTCGCATCACAGCGCTCGAAGGAGCTGGACGTCGGTATCGAGCTAATCGGCACGCCGGCGGAGGAGAGTGGGGGCGGCAAGATCGATCTCATCGACGCCGGCGTGTTCCGCGACTCCGTCGCGGTGCTGTCGTCGCATCCCGGCGGGCACGACTGGCAGCTCGGCGGGAGCAGCCTCGGCATCGTCGGCAAGCTCGTTCGGTTCCACGGTCTGGCCGCTCACGCCGCCTTCTCGCCGGACAAAGGCCGAAACGCGCTCTCGGCGGCGATCCGGCTCTTCCTCGCGGTCGACGGATGGCGGCAGCACCTTCCGGCCGACACGCGCGTGCACGGGATCATCACCAAGGGAGGCGCCGCGTCGAACATCATCCCGGACCTGGCGGAGTGCGACTTCGGCCTGCGCGCCTCGAAGCTGGACGTGCTCGACGACATGGTGCGCACGTTCGGCGACATGGTTGCCGGCGCGGCGATGCAGACCGGGACGAGCGCGGAGATCGAGGACCACATGCGCCTGTATGCGCCGGTGAGGCCGAATACCAAGATCGGCGATCTCCTGGTGGAGGACCTCGCGAAGCGCGGCGTCGAGGTCGATCGCGGCCGTCTCACCCTCGCGTCGACGGACTTCGGCAACGTCTCGCAGGTCGCGCCCGCCGACTACGTCGGCTTCCCGGTGAGCACCGAGCCGATCTCCGGCCACTCGCACGTCATGCGCGAGGCATCGGCCACGGATCTTGCGCACGACAACGCGATGATCACGGCGGAGGTGCTCGCGACCGTGGCCGTCCGCATCGCGACGGACCACGCCATTCGCGACTCCCTGCGCGCGTGATCAGCAACGACAGCCTCCATCCGACCGCGCGGACGGAGATCGACGCGAAGCGCTGGCTGGATGTCGATCTTCCCGGGCTGGAGATCGGCGTGGCCGAATACGCGGAAGGACCGACCGGCTGCACGGTGTTCCACTTCCCGCGCGCGGCCGCCATGGAGATCGACGTGCGCGGCGGGTCGCCCGGGATCAATGGCGAGTACCTCAAGATGATCAACGCGGTCTGCTTCGCTGGTGGTTCGCTGTACGGGCTCGAAGCGTCGACCGGGGTCGCCGCGGAGCTGTTCGCGAAGCGCGGGTACTCCACGAAGTGGATGGACATCGCGCTCGTGTCCGGCGCGATCATCTTCGACTACGGGCGGCGCGACAACGCGATCTATCCGGACAAGGAGCTTGGCCGGGCGGCCGTCCGCGCGCTGCGCCCCAGCCCGTTCCCGATGGGGCCGCACGGCGCGGGCTGCTCGGCGACCGCCGGGCACGGGCCGACCGGGGAGCTCTCCGGCCAGGGCGGCGCGTTCCGTCGGCTCGGACCCACGCGCATCGCGGCCTTCACGGTGGTGAACGCCTACGGCGCGATCGTCGATCGTTCGGGTCGCGTGGTGCGCGGCAACCGTGATACGACGGGAACGCGCTCGCACGCGGCCGATGTGCTCGACGCCACCGGGACTTTCTATCCGCCGGAGGAGCCGCGCACGCGTAACACGACGCTCACGCTCGTCGTCACCGACCAGCGGCTCGACCAAACGCAGCTGCGCTCGATCGCGCGCCAGGTGCACGCCTCGATGGCGCGCGCCATCCAGCCGTTCCACGCGCGCTGGGACGGCGACATCCTCTACGCCTGCACGACGAACGCGGTGGACAACGCGGCGCTGGACGAGGTGAGCCTGGGCGTCGCGGCGTCGGAGCTCGCGTGGGACGCCGTCCTGAGATCCTTCGACCCAGTGGACTAAGGCGCTCCTTCCGCCACGCCTCCGCGTGCTGACTTGGCAAGTCCGTGCCGCGTGTCTTGCGAAGGCGTGCCTTTCGTCGAGATTCGCGGGTACCTGTTCGGCTTCTTTGTGGCGGAGCCCCTGAGCGAGCCGCCGCGTGTGCACGTCAAGGGGAAGGGCGGGTCAGCAAAGTTTTGGCTCGGGCCCGTGCGACTCGTGCGATCGACCTACACTCGAAACGTGACGCGCGAGGTCGGGCGGATCGTGGAGAAGAACGAAATGATGTTCGTAACGATGTGGGAGCGGCGAGTTGGCGGCCAATAAGCAACTCGCACTCGCTCGAGACGTACACGTCGACGAGTCCGACGTCCACATCCTCATGACGGATGGTCGCGAGATCGCGATCCCGTTCCAGCGCTATCGCTTCCTGCGCGATGCGGGGCAGACGGAGCGTGCCGATTGCATCGTCGACGAGGGGGGCACCGTGATCTTCTGGCCGAGACTCCGCGAAGGGATCAGCGTGGCGGGTCTCATCGGTGTTACCGAGGAAGAGCTCGTGCTCTTCGCCGAGGGCGCGCGAACGCGCTAGCCCGTTACCGCTCCGCGATCGGGATGTAGCGCTTCTCCGACGGACCGGTGTACTCCGACTCCGGTCGGATGAGCCGGTTGTCGCCGTGCTGCTCCATGATGTGCGCGGCCCAGCCGGCGATGCGGCCGAGCGCGAAGATCGACGTGCCGAGATCCGCGGGGATCCCCAGGAACGTGTACGTCGTGGCCGCGTAGTAATCGACGTTCACCACGTTCACCTTCGCTGCCGCGCCAGGCGACATCTTCGGACGGCGCTCGGCGATCGCTTTCGCAAGCCGGTCCTGGATCTCGAAGTACGGCTTGCCCTTCCAATCCTTCGCGAGCTCCATCGCGAAGCGGCGCAGATGCTTCGCCCGTGGATCTTCGGTGAGATAGACGCGATGGCCGAAGCCGGAGAACTTGTACTTGCGCTCGATGGCCTTGTCGACGAAGGTCTCGACGTGATCGGGCGAGCCGATCTCATCGAGCATGCGCATGGTGCCGTCGGTCGCGCCACCGTGCAGCGGGCCCTTGAGCGCGCCGAACGCGGCGGTCACCGCCGCATGCATGTCCGCCTCGGTCGCCGCGACGATCCTCGCGGTGAACGTCGACGCGTTCAGCCCGTGCTCGGCCTGGAGGATGAAGCACGCGTTGAGGACCTCCGCCGCGCGCGGGTGCACGTCGTCGAGTCCCGCCATATGCGCGAAGTTCGCGGCGTGTCCGAGAGAGGGGTCCGGCGGCTTGGGCTGCTCACCGCGCCGTCTGCGGATGTAGCTCGCGAGGATGGTCGGCAGCTTCGCGGTGAGCCGGATCGCCTTCCGGTACTCGGCCTCGGGTGAGTTGTCGCCTTCGGCGGGATCCTCCACCGCCGACGCCGACGCGACCGTACGCAGGACGTCCATCGCTGTACCGCTCTCGGACATCTCCTGGAGGATGTTCCGCAGGAACGGCGATAGGGTCCGGTGCTTGATGAGCTCGGCCTTGAAATCGCGCAGCTGATCCTTGGTGGGAAGGTCGCCGTTGAGCAGGAGGTAGGCGACCTCCTCGTATTCGGCCTTCGGGACGAGCTCGTCGATGGGATAGCCGCGGTAGACGAGGTTGCGATCCTCGACCTTGCAGATGGCCGTGGAGGTCGCGACGACCCCCTCGAGGCCCCGGGTGGCCGCCTTTGACCGGTCTTCGCTGGTCACTGTTCCGAGTGTCGCATACCGGTGTCGGATGGGGTGGGTGAGCCCATTTGCCCCAGATCCTCCTATTGCGGGCGCCCCGGCGGTTCGGTACAGTCTGGCCCGCGGAGTCACTTCTCGCTAAACCCCGGGGGGAGGACGAAACGAACGCGGCGATGCCGCGTTAGGCACCACGAGTGCCGACACGAAACTGAAAGCCCCTCATCCCACCCACCAGCGGAGGGCGGCGGCCAAAAGGCCGGCGCCCTTTCGCTATCTTTGGGGTAGGAAGGTGAAGGCCCAGGTCCACGCGGCTCGCGCGCGTCGCGCGCGCGTTCCCCGCCACCAGTACCGAGCGACCGCACGTTCTGCGGGAGTGGGTGCGCGCCTGCGCCGCCCGGCGGTCGCCTTCGACGTCGCCGTCCTCGCGATCGCGATCACCTTCGCGCTCCTCACCGCGCCGGTCGTGGGCTCGGCCTTCGACGTGGGCGTGCGTCAGCTGGGCGAGAGCGTGACGAACGTGTTCCCGGCGCTCGAGGGCACCAAGCGGATCGACCTTCCGGGAACCTTCGGCAACGTAGGCGCCGAGCCTGTGGTCACCGCGCTTCCGGACTTCACGCGCGATCCGCAGCTCCAGATCTCCGGTCGCGTTCCAACGTTCGCGATCGCTGCGGGACGCACGGTGGAGGTCGTCGTCAACGGCGCGGTGATCGCGACGGTGCAGCTCGACCAGGCCGGACTCTTCGCGGCCCCAGCCGTCTTGAAGGACGGCCCCAACGCGATCGGTGTCACGCTCTTCTCCGGCCGGGACGTGATCGCGCGCTCGTCGTACACCGTCGTGCTCGATCGGCAGCCGCCGTCGCTTTCGATCACCCGGCCCGCGAACAGCGACGTGATCGAAGGACCAAGCGTGATCGTCGAGGGCAAGGCGGAAGCCGGCGCGACGCTCACGGTCAACGACCAGACGGTGGTGCCCGGTCCTGACGGCGCATTCAGCGCGACCTTCACCGCGTCGGCTGGGTCCGTGCCGATCACCGTGGTCGCGCGCGACCGCGCGGGCAACGAAACGACCGCGAAGACGAGCGTCACGGTGCGCGAGAAGATCACGGCGACGCCCGTGGCCGTGGCGGTCTCGCTGGACCGCGCGCGGGTGCCACCGGGTGGCACCGTCGTCGCGTTCATCCTCGTCACGCAGAACGGCCAGCCGAAGGCCAACGAGACCGTCACGCTGTCCGTCGGCGTGATCACGATCGGCACCGCCGTGACCGACAGCAGCGGGACCGCGCGCATCGGATTCGCTGCGCCGCCCAACGAGGGCGACGCATCCGTCGTCGTGCTCGCCGCCGGCGCGGCGGGTCGCGCCGCCCTCACCGTCGCGCGCTGACCATCCGGGCGATACTGCCCGGATGAACGCGGCCGACCTCGTTCTCTTCTCACTGTTGGGCGGCACCGCGCTTCTGCTCTACGGCGTCCGGCTCGTCGGTGAAGGTCTTCAACGAGCGGCGGGCCCGCGGCTCCGGCATATCCTGTCGACGCTGTCCGGGAATCGCCTGAAGGGGCTCGCGGTCGGCGCCGGTGTCACGGCACTGCTCCAGTCGTCGAGCGCGACGACCGTGATGCTCGTCGGCTTCGCATCAGCCGGGCTGCTTTCGCTGCGCCAGACGATCGGCGTGATCCTCGGAGCCGACATCGGCACCACCGTCACGGTGCAGCTGCTCGCGTTCAACCTGCTCGACTACGCGCCGCTCATCGTCTTCGTGGGTTGGCTCCTCTCGGTGCTGTCGAAGGGAACGCTTGGCTACATCGGCCGCGCGATCCTGGGCTTCGGATTCCTCTTCCTCGGCATGAAGCTCATCGTCGACGGCACGGTCCCGCTCAAACACAACGAGCTCTTCGCCGAGAACCTCCAGGCGCTCACCGGCCAGACCTTGGTCCTCATCGTCATCGCGGCGACGTTCACCGCGCTCGTGCATTCCAGCGCCGCGATCATCGGTCTCGCGATCTCGCTCGCCACGAGCGGCCTCATGCCCCTCGAGGGCGCGATCCCGGTGATCCTCGGCGCCAACATCGGGACCGCGGCGACCGCGCTGGTGGCGTCGCTCGGAGCGAACACGGAGGCGCGACGGGTCGCTCTGGCCCACGCGGGCTTCAAGGTCGGGGGAGTGCTCATCTTCTTGCCGTTCATCGCGCCGTTCAGCGACCTCGTGCGAATGACGTCGCCGGACGTCCCTCGGCAGATCGCAAACGCGCACACGCTGTTCAACGTGGGGTTGGCCATCCTCTTCCTGCCCACGGCGCACTTGGCGGCCGACGCGATCACGCGCGCGGTCCCGTATCGCGGCCCGCGCGAGACCGGCGCGATCTACCTCAACCCGCAGACCATCGACACGCCGGCGGTCGCGCTCGGGCAGGCGCTGCGCGAGACGTTGCGCATGGGCGACGTCGTGCTGCAGTCGCTGCGGCAACGACGAGCCGCTCATGCGACAGATCATCGCGCGAGACGACGTCATCGATCGGCTGGAAGAGGACATCAAGCAGTTCCTCATCAAGCTGCGTTCGCAACCGATTAGTGAGGAGCAGGCCGAGCGAGAGACCGCGCTCATCTTCGTGATCGCGAACCTCGAGGAGATCGGCGACATCATCGAGAAGAACCTCATGGAGCTCGCCGAGAAGAAGATCACCGGACACCATGTGTTCAGCCAGCAAGGCTGGTCGGAGATCAGAGACCTCCACACGAAGGTCGTCGAGAATCTCGAGCTCGCCATGAGCGCGCTCGCGTCGCAGGACGCATCGATCGCCGAGAAGATCATCCGCCACAAGAGCGTCGTGAACGTGATGGAGCGCCAGTTGCGGCAGAGGCACATCGAGCGCCTGCACGAGGGCCTGCGCGAGTCCATCGACACCTCGAGCATCCATCTCGACCTGCTTGCGAACCTGAAGCGAGCGAACTCGCTCGTCGCCGGGATCGCGTACGCGGTCCTCGGCCGGCACGAAGTGAAGGATGACGAGCGCTAGGGCGTTCGTCGGCACCTCCGGCTGGTCGTACACGTCCTGGCGGCCGAGGTTCTATCCGCAGGACCTCAAGTCGAAGGAGTTCCTGCGCTACTACGCGACCCGCTTCCGCACGATCGAGATCAACTACACCTTCAACCACCTGCCGACGGAGAAGAACGTCGCGGAATGGACCGCGGCTACGCCGGAGGATTTCGTCTTCGGGCTGAAGGCGTCGCAGCGCATCACGCACGTGATGCAGCTGCGCGAACCGGCCGAATCACTTCCGATCTTCTTCGAGCGCGCGCGTCTGCTCGGCGGTCGCCTCGGTCCGCTGCTGTTCCAGACGCCGCCGTGGGTCAAGCGGGACGACGACCGCCTGGCGATGTTCCTCGCGGCGCTGCCGCGTGACATTCGCTGCGTCCTCGAGGTCCGCGACCCGTCCTGGTACGCGGATGACGTCTACGAGCTCTTACGGACGGCGAACGTCGCGCTCGTCCATGCGGAGGGCGAGAAGGCGCCGTCGCCGGTCGAGACGCTTGGCACGACCGCTGGCTTCGCGTATGCCCGGCTTCGCAAGAGGGAGGGCTACGACGAAGGAGCGGTGGACGCGTGGACCGGCCGCCTGCGCGAGCTGCTCGCGGCGGGGAAGGATGTGTACGCGTATTTCCGGCACGACGAGGATGGGTCCAACGCGCTCGCGGCGGAGCGGCTGCTACGTCTGCTGAGCTGATAACCGCCGTCGCGATCGCCGGCGGCGTGGTCTTCCTCGTCTCGGCGCAGCTCGCACAGCGGCGCGCGATCGGTCGGCGCGGACCGACGCTGCGAACGACGGCCGGTCTGCCGGCGGTCGCTCCCTACTTCTTCTGGGTGCCGTATGTGGTGATCGCCCTGCGTCCCGGCCCGGAGATCGCGCTGCCCGAGGCGGTGCGCTGGGTCGGGCTCGCGCTCGTCGTGGCGGGCGTCGCCTTCGCGCTGTGGGCGATCGCCAGCCTGGGCCGCCACTACGACCTTGTCCTCGAGATCCACGCGGACCACGAGCTCGTACGGCTGGGGCCCTACGCGCTGGTGCGCCATCCCGTCTATTCGGGGCTCGGCCTGCACTTCGCGGGCGCGTGCCTCGCGACGGGCAATCTGCTCCTCATCGCAGGCACGCTCCTGGTGTCCTTTCCCGCATTCGCCGCGCGCGCACGCGCGGAGGAGGCGCTGCTGCGCGAGCGATTCGGCCACGCCTACGACGCGTACGCGCGCGAGGTCGGGATGTTCGTACCTCACTTGACAGGGTGCTGAGGCTATTGAAGTGGCGCGGCTGATCGGAGTCGGTCGCTAGCTCGAGGGGATCTGCCACTCCGTCGGCACGATGTGGATCCACGTCTGTCCGGGTGACAACAGGATCCGTTCGCCCGCGTTGCTCACGAACATGAACGGGTCGAACCACGTTCCGCGGTACCACGTGCCATCCTGACGGCGCCCGTCGCGGAAGACCGTCGCGGGTCCGACCCCGGTGAGGCGCATGTCGAGGCTCGGGGCGCCGCCGGCGTCCTCGATGATGCCGGTCACGATGATGTCGGTATTGATGATGACGACGTTGCGCGCTGCGATCGCCGCGCCGTTCGCCGCGTCGACCTCCCGCACGAAGGCCCGTCCGTTGGTCTGGAAGCGCGCGTACGTGCGCGTCGTCGGGTCGTACTCGTAGCGCACCGTCGCGTCCGCGCGGTACGGGATCTCGAGGCTCGAGGCCGCGACGCTGCCCATGAATCCGCCGGCCGATGGTGCGTGGACGGCGCTCGACAGGAAGTCCCATGAGGGGACGCTGACGGGCGCTCCGCCGCCCTCGTTGTTGGCGGCTTCCCGCACGGCGCTGCCCGTCGTAAAGAGGTTGTGCGGCACGACCCGCCCGTCGGCGCTGCTCCGATAGAACGCCGCGCCTTCGCCGAACTGCGGCGACACGATGACGTAGTTCCCGTTCGCGACGTCGCGGTTGATGAAGTCGCTCGTGATCTGCGACGCGCCGGAGGCGACGAGGACGCCGCGTACCATCGGCGTGGTGTAGCGGTCCGAGAAGCGCACGCTGCGGACCGCGCCGATCGTGCCCGGATCGGTCGAGTGGAAGTAAGCCGCGAGCCGCGTGATGAAGCCCTCCACCAGGAGCTCGACCATCATGTCCGCCTGGCTGATGCCGTAATGCGGCCGCGCGGTCGGCGCGTTGTCGATCTTCACCGCGAGCGTGCGCCGAGCCAGGAGCGGGCTGCCGTTCGCCGGAACGCCATTCAGTGGCCAGCAGCCGGCGCAGCGCTGCGGCGCGGTGGCCGCGGCGGACACCCAGCTGTTGGCGGACCACGCCAGCTGCGCGCCGTTGCTGCGCAGCGTGCCGACGTGTGTCGTCCCGTCGGAGAGCGACGTCAGCGTCGCGAGATCGCCCTTGCCGTCCCGATCCCAGTCGCCGGCGACGACGCGTGTCTCGAGCCAGGGCATCGTGAACGGCGCGAAGCTGGCGATACCGGCTGTATCGATGAGCGCCAGGTTCTTCGCGCCGCTGAAGAGATGGACGCGGACCGAGCCGTCGCCGTACCAGTAGAAGCCGAGGAGATCGGTCTTGCCGTCGCCGTCGACGTCGGTCGCGGCGATCTTCGCGCGCGATAGGTCGTAGGTGTTCTCGGCCGACGCCCAAACGCCGGCCCAGCCGTTCACCGGCACGAGGCCGGTCGGCGACGGATCGAAGACGTGGATCTTGATCTGGAAGTTCGGGTACTGATAGATCGACGCGATCTGGTCAGGCCCGCTCGAGCGGGTGAAGCGGCCGATCGCGAAGCGGGCGCGCGCCGTGTCGTACTGCCCCGGGCCGGAGTCGTAGACGCCCTGGTTCCCGTTGAAGATGAACTGCTTGCCGTCCGACTCGAGGTAGTGGATGCGCATCTGGAAGTTGTCGTATTGATAGATGAAGAGGAGGCCGTTGTGGCCGATCGCCGAGAAGTTGCCGGCGAGGACGGCTTTCGTCCGCGACCAGGCATAGCCATTCGATTGCCACCAGCCCGCGGTGCCGGTGAAGGTGAAGCTCGAGCCGGTCGAGAGCCAGACCAAGAGCCGCACGCTCGTGCCGCCGTCGTCGTAGAGGGCGACGAGGTCGGTCTTGCCGTCGAAGTTCGCGTCGGTGGCGACGAGCTTCATGCGTCCCAGATCGAACTCGCCGGGATTGGCCGCGAACCACTGCGTCGCCGCGAACGATTCCGAGCCGGGCGCGCGCTCGATCAGCGATATCCGCAGCCCCAGGTCGTCGGCCGGGTCGTAGAGCGACGCGATCTGTGCCCCGCCGGCGCCGCGGAAGTCCCCGGTCACGCTCACCCCGGCGCCCACCGTCTGCGCGTAGGCGATCCCCGACGGCGACGCGGAAGGGATGAGCCACACGGTCGACACGACCAGCGTCAGAACGAAGGCGAAAACTCGTCGTGTCACGACGGAGGACTTTAGCGCACGCTGGCTTCCCAACCTTCCGACCATCCGTCGAGGGGAACGGCAAAGCTGTCTCGATGTGACGCGAGCGCCCGCCTGCTCGTCAGGCGAACGTGCGGTCCTCGTAGGGGGTCTGGCCGATCGCCTCGCGCTTCGAGCGCCTCGAGAGGAGGTGTTCGGCCATCGCGATGCCCATCTCCGACGCGATGTCCATGTCCACGTACTTGTAGAGGCCCTGTCGCCCGCCGGTGACCAGGTTCTCGAAGCGCATGAGCTCGTTCATGAGCGTGTCGATCGCCTTCTCGTAGCCCACGACGTACACCGGATAGCCGAACGTGCTGCGCAGGACGACCGACTCCGCGAGCTCGTCCTCGCGCATGAATCCCTCCTCGGCGAGCTCCCTGGCGCAGCGGCGGCCGAGCTCGTCGGCCGAGGCGCTCCAGATCGCGTCGCCGACGTCGCAGGTGATGTCGCAGAGGAGGATGGTTTCATCGGGTCCGCAGACCTCGGAGCCGCCGTAATTCCGGGTCTCGGAGAGGCGATTGAAGGTCTTGTTGGTGAAGTAGATCGACTGTGCCGGAAGGGCGCTGGGACGCTTCACCCGGAGTCCGACGATCGTGAGCGCGCGGAATCGCAGGCGGCGCGCGGCCGCCTTGGCCTCGGGCGAGACCCCGTCGCCCAGGAGCCTGATGAGGGCGGGCAGCGGGATCGTGTTGGCGACCGCGTCGCATTCGATCCGCCGCTCAGGGCCGGCGGCTCCCGCATAGGGATTCCCGCTCTCCTCGGTTCCCGAGGACAGTAGGCAGAGCTGGCCATCGTTGCGCGTCGCCGGCACCTCCCGGTAGCTGACCGCGACGACGCGATCGCCCTCGACGTCGAGGCCGGTCACGAGCGTGCGTGTGCAGATCTCGTTGCGCGGATCGGCCTTGCGGATGCGCTCGGCCATGCGTTGCGATATGACGCCGGCGCCTCTGGGCGGGTAGTAGAGCTCGATGACGAGCGGCGCGTAGCGGTGCTCGCTGCCCGTGATCTTCGCGCGTCCCTTGCGCAGCGACGAGAGGACGACCTTCGCGAGTGAGATGTGCGGTATGCGGTGCTGCGCGAACGATGCCGCCATCTCCGAGGGTGGCATTCCCCAGACCTTCGTCGTGTACGGCCCGAAGAAGAGCCCGTAGAGGGTTCGGCCCATCGCCTGAACGACCCAGTCCTCGGCCGACACGAGAGTGCGCGGCCGCAGCTTCCGCCGCACGACCTCAATCGTGTAGTCGAAGAACGCGCGTGCAGCGAGGAACGGGGACATGCTGCGCGCGATATCGAGCGCCTCGAGCGGGTACTTGTAGTAGTTGCCACGGAACTTGATGCGTACGTTCTTCCCGCGCGCGGGAAAGCCGTCGTGCGCGATCTCCTTGAACAGGTTCAGCACGCGTTGGTTGCGCGCGTGATAGGCGTGCGGTCCGAAGTCGTATCCGGCGCCGCTGGTATCGCGCAGCGTCGTCGCGAGGCCGCCCACGAAGTCCTGCGCCTCGAGGAGGCTGACCTGCTCGCCACGCTCCGCCAGCGTCAGACCGGCGGCGAGCCCGCAGATGCCGCCGCCGAGGACGACCGTGTGACCCATCAGCGGCCCAGCGCCCTTTTCACGAGTCCCGGGATCTCGCTCGGTGCGTTCGCGACGGGGATGCCGGCTGCCTCGAACGCCTTCACCTTCGACTCCGCGGTCCCCTGGTTGCCGGAGACGATCGCGCCGGCGTGGCCCATCCGCTTGCCCGGCGGCGCGGAGCGCCCGGCGATGAACGCGACCGCGGGCTTCTTGCCGAACGCGCGCATGTACTCGGCGGCGCGCTCCTCAGCGCTACCGCCGATCTCGCCGACGATGACGATCGCCTCGGTCGCTGGATCCTCGTTCAGCAGGCGCACCGCTTCCGGCGTCGGGAGTCCGATCACGGGGTCGCCGCCGATGCCGAGGCACGTCGACTGGCCGAGTCCGGCGCGGCTCAGGAGGTCCGCGATCTCGTACGTCAGCGTGCCGCTGCGCGAGACGAAGCCGATCGGGCCGGGGGAGAAGTTCTCGGCGGGCATGATCCCGATCTTGCATTCGCCCGGCGTGATCGCGCCGGGGCAATTCGGCCCGATCAGCGTCGTCGCGGCGCGATCCAGCACCGAAGCGGCCTTGAGCATGTCGTGTACCGGCGTGCCCTCGGTGATCGCGATGACGAGATCGAGCTCGGCGTCGAGCGCCTCGAGGATCGCGTCCATACAGCCGGACGCTGGCACAAAGATGATCGACGCGTTCGCGCCGGTGGCCTCGACGGCCTGCGCGACCGTGTCGAAGACTGGAAAGCCCTCACGCGTCGTTCCGCCGGAGCCAGGGACGACTCCTCCGGTGACCTTCGTGCCGTACTCGCGCATGCGCGTCGCGTGGAACGTCCCCTCGCGACCCATGCCCTGGACGATCACGTTGGTGTCGCGCCCGAGCAGCACGCTCATTTCGCGAGCCTCACCGCTTCGGCGGCCGCCTCGTCCATCGTCGCGCGCGAGACCAGCGGCGCGCCTTCGAGGAGCCTCCGGCCCGCCTCCGCCTCGGTGCCCGAGAGCCTGATCACGAGCGGCACGTGCGGCGGATGGGTGCTGAGCACCGAGAGGATGCCCCTGGCGACCTCGTCGCCGCGGGTGATGCCGCCGAAGATGTTGATGAGGACGCTCTTGACCTTGTTGTTCGCCAGGACGATCTCGAGCGCGGAGCGCACGACCGACTCTTTCGCTCCGCCGCCCACGTCGAGGAAATTGGCGGCGTGACCCCCCGCGTTGCGCACGGCGTCGAGCGTTCCCATCACGAGCCCCGCGCCATTCCCGATGATCCCGACATCGCCGTCGAGCTGCACGTAGCTGAAGCCCAGCGCCCGCGCCCGCTCCTCGACCTCCTCGTCGGGTGAGATCTCCTTCCAATCCCGCAGCTCGGGTTGCCGGAAGAGCGCGTTGTCATCCACGTCGAGCTTCGCATCGCCCGCGAGCACCGAGCCGTCGGTCTGGACGAAGAGGGGATTGATCTCGACGAGCATCGCGTCGTTGCCGGCATAGACCTGATAGAGGCGCTGCGCGACGTCGGCGACGGCATTGCGCTGCTCGGCCGGAACCGCTGCCGCGAAGCAGAGCGCGCGCGCCTCGAACGGCAGCAGTCCGATGAGGGGATCGGGCCAGCCGCGCGCGATCTTCTCTGGCGTGGAGCTCGCGACCTCTTCGATGTCTACGCCGCCCACCGTGGAGAGCATCACTACGGGACGGTGGCGGTCGCGGTCGAGCGTGATCCCGAGGTACAGCTCCTTCGCCACCGAGGCGGCGCGCTCGACGTACACCTTGCGCACGCGCATTCCCTTGATCTGCATGTGCAGGATCGACGAGGCGTGGTCGCGCGCCTCGTTCGGCGTCTTCGCGATCTTGATGCCGCCGGCCTTCCCGCGACCGCCGGCGTGCACCTGCGCTTTCACGGCGACCGTCGTGCCGATGGCCCGCGCCGCGGCCTCCGCCTCCTCGGGCGTCGTGGCGAGCCGGCCGTCCGGAGTGGGGATGCCGGCGCGCGCGAGCAGCTGCTTGGCCTGATATTCGTGGAGCTTCACGGGGTGGAGCAACGATATCGTCGCAACGCATGAGACGCGTTTCGGTCGTCGGTAGCACCGGCTCTGGGAAGACGACTTTCGCGAAGGCTCTGGCCGCGAAGCTCGGCGTGCCGTACGTCGAGCTCGATGCGCTCTACTGGCAAGCCGGCTGGAGGGAGGCGAGCCTCGAGGAGTTCCGTGCGAGCGTCACCTCGGCGATCGCCGGTGACGCGTGGGTCGTCGATGGGAACTACTGGTCCAGGATCGACGGCCTGGTCTGGACGCGCGCCGACGTCGTGGTGTGGCTCGATCCGCCCTTCGCCATCAGATTCGCGCGCCTCTTGTGGCGGACGCTGCGCCGGTCTTGGACTCGCGTCGAGCTCTGGAACGGCAACCGCGAGTCACTCCGCGAGGCCTTCCTCTCGCGCGACTCACTCCTGCTCTTCGCGCTCCGCACCGCGCCCGGAACGCGCCGGCGCGGCGAGGCCCGTCTGGCACTTCCCGAGTTCGCGCACCTCAGGGCCTACCGCTTCGGCTCCCTGGCTGAAGCGCATCGTTGGCTCGTGACCGTGGAACGCGGGCCGGCGGCCACGCGTATATAAGTGCGCATGGCGACGATCGCGCGCGCGCAGGCTCGGGCCGCGTCGGTCTGGACGCCGGGCATCGGCTTCGACTACGTCACGGTCCTGGTATCCAGCTGGCTCCTCTTCGGGCTGGGCTGGGACGGCTGGGCCCACGGGCAAGGACTCCCTGATTCCTTCTGGACGGTCTGGCATCTCGCCTTCTACTCGGGCTACGCCGCGACGGCGCTGGTGATCCTCGGAGCCGTCGCGCGGCGGCGGCCGTTCGCTGCGTCGTGGCTCGAGGCGATCCCGGCCGGGTACGAGCCCGCGGTGGCCGGCCTGCTGGTGTTCGCCGTCGGTGGCGTTTTCGATATGGCGTGGCACATAGCGTTCGGCATCGAGACGAGCGCCGACGCGCTCCTCAGTCCGAGCCATCTGGTCCTTGGCCTCGGGATCGCGCTCATCGTGTACGGCCCGATCGCCGCCGCGTGGCACCGCGGGGGCGGGGGGAGCTTCCTCGCGCAGCTACCCGCGGTCCTGTCGATGTCGCGGCTGCTGTCGGTGTTCATGTTCTTCAACCTGTTCGCGGGGCCGTACGCGGCGATCATCGGTCTGGGCCCACGACCGAACGAGGCGACGCTCGCGCGGAGCGTCCTCGGCGTGTATTTCTTCTCGTGGCTCATCGTCGGCTTCGCGCTGGTCGCGCTGCGCCGCCGGACGCTGCCGGTGGGCGCGCTCACGCTCATCCTCGGCCTGAACGGCCTGGGAATGATCCTCGTCCGCGGCCATGCGCCCGCGGACATGCAGCTGACGTTCATCTTCGTGGCATTTGCGAGTGGTGCCGTCGCCGACGTGCTGCTGTGGCGACTGCGGCCGTCGATCGACCGGCCGGGGGCGCTGCATGCGTTCGCGTTCCTCGTGCCCTTCGCGTACTTCGCGATCTACGTCGCGGTCGTCGTCCTGCGCCTGGGCACGGGATGGACCGTGCACGAGCTCACCGGGATCGTCGTCCTGTCCGGCGTCGCCGGCCTGCTGCTGAGCCTCGTCTTCACAGCAGGAGCCTCGACGGGCATCGGAGGCGGCCCAACAGCGACCGCGCGGCACTAGCGATTGGTCGCGAGCCCGTGTTCGACCCAGAACTTCGCGAGCGTCAGTGCCTCGCCCCAGCCGCCAGCGTTCCCGATGACCTGATCGATCTTGCGGAAGCCGTACTCACGGAGGAGCACGAGAGTCCCGCCCTCGCGCTCCTCGAGCAGGATCTCCACGGTCGATTCCTCACCTGGGGCTCCCCACTCGTATACGAATCGCTCGGGCCGCTTCGCCTCGATGACACGGCCCGGCGCCGTCTCGTTGATATCCTTCTCCGCACCCCAGTCGACCCAGCGGAACAGCATCGCGCCGCCTGGCCGCGCGTCGACCTGCGCGCCTCGTGTGAACCATCCATCCAGACCCTCGGCCGTCGCGAAGGCGTCATACACCTTTTCGCGCGGCGCGCGAATGAACATCTTCTGCTTGACCTCGAGATCCAGTCTCTTCTCAGACATGTCGCTCTCCTTCTTCGAGGTGGCGCTTCAAGCGTTCGAGCCGCGCTTCCCATCTCGCTGACACGACCGCGAGCCACTGGCTCGCCCCGGCGAGCCGATCGCCCTCGAGCCGATAGCGCACCTCGCGGCCGGCGCGCTCTTTCGCGACCAGACGCGCGTCATCGAGCACGCCGAGGTGCTTGATGACGGCCTGGCGGGTGATCGGAAGCCGCGTCGCGAGCTCTGTCGCCGTCGCCGGCCGCACCGCCAGCCAGCCGATCAGCTGACGGCGGGTCGGGTCGGAGATCGCCGCGAAGACGTCCGGTTCCATGTGCAACCGTATGGTTGCACATTATGGGAGGCTGTCAAGCGATGCGGCCGAGCGCCGCGCGCGACTCGCGCTCGATCTCCGCGACGAGCCGTCGCGGATTGGTGGCGATGGACTCGAGCGCCCGGGCGATGACGGCGCGTCGCGCGGGATCGAGATCCGGCGGCAGCTCCTCCTCGTCGAGCACGAGCGTCTCACCGGTCGGCCGCACGAGCACGTCGACGACGAGGTCGGCATACGAGACGATCCCCTCGCCGATGACGGTGTCCGTCGCCACGCTGAAGTAGTGCGCGATCGTTCGCGCCCCGTCGAGCCAGTGATAGACGTTGTACGAGCGGTCCACCCAGTAATGAGCGATCGTCACCTGACCGGGTCGGAGGACGATCTCGGTACCCGGGAGCGCACGCTCGCGATCGATGACGTATCGCAGCACCGCCCGCTTTCCGGATTCGACGACGAGTCGCTCGCAACGGTACTCGACGACCGAACCGTCCAGGCGGGTCTTGCGCTCGATAATGGAGGCGCTCGTTTGACGGCCCACTCCGCGTCGGTAGCATGACTCTCGCGTGAGAGAGCTGTACCAGGTCGTTGAGGTCGCCCCCTCCTGGTACCAGGACAACATTCCCTGCCAGGAAGCCTGTCCGGTTAAGACGAACTGCCGCGGCTACCTGAATCTGGCCGCCGCCGGCGAGTTCGAAAAGGCCTGGGAATTGGCCCTCGACCCCAATCCGATGGCCTCGATCTGCGGATCGGTCTGCGCGGCTCCCTGCGAGACGGCCTGCCGCCGCAAAGAGATCGATAAGCCGCTCTCGATCCGCTACGTGAAGAAGTTCCTGTCCGACTGGACGCATCAGAACGTGCGGACGGACGGCCGGGCGTACACGCAGCCCCCGCCCCCCTCGTTCGGCCCGCCGCGCGGCCGCGTCGCGGTCGTCGGCGCGGGCTGCGCCGGTCTCTCCGCCGCGAGCGATCTCGCCAAGCTTGGATTCGGCGTCACGATCTACGACGCGCTCGATCAGGCCGGCGGCACCGCGCTAGCGGGCGTGCCGCCGTTCCGGCTACCGCGCGAGGTCATCGATCGGGACGTCGCCGGGATACTCAACGAGAACGTCGAGCTGCGCCTTTCGACCTATGTCGGGCGCGATGTCACGTTGCGACAGCTGTACGACGAGTACGACGCCGTGCTGATCACCGCGGGCTGTTTCGAACCGAACTACCCCGCGGAGATCAAGAACCTCGACGCCGCGGGCGTCATCGGTGGCATCGTGTTCCTCGAGCGCGCGTATCGCGGCCGTCCGGTCGAGGTGGGGAAGCGCGTCGTGGTGCTGGGGGGTGGGTATACCGCGATGGACTGCGCCTCTACCTCGTGGCGCCTGGGGGCGGACGAGGTTTACATCGTCTACCGGCGCGGCCGCGACGAGATGGTCGTCGACGAAGAGGAGCTCAACGAGACCGAGCGCGAGGGCATCAGCTTCGTCTACCTCGCCGGGCCGGTCGAAGTCCTCGTCGACGACAAGGGCCACGCGCGCGGCGTGCGGTTCGTCCGGAACAAGCTTGGCGCGCCGGACAAGAGCGGCCGCCGCAGCCCCGAGGCGATCCCCGGTTCGGAGTTCGAGATCCCCTGTGACAACGTCCTGCTCGCGCTCTCGCAGAACCCCGACACGACGTGGCTCGCGGATATCCCCGAGTTCCGCGTGAAGCGCGCGAGGGATCTCAAGATCGATCCCGAGACGTATCAGACCTCCGTCCCGAAGATCTTCATCGGCGGCGATTACCGCACCGGGCCGACGACGATCATCGAGGCCGTCGCGGAGGGCCGCTCGGCCGCGCAGCAGGTCGCGCGCTTCCTGGATCCGATCGCGGTGACGGTCAACATCCCCGAGTACCACGAGATCGTGACGCTGCGCCGCTCCAGCACGCCGGACAACATCGGTCAGATCGCCGGCGAGGGCGAGCTCGCGCGCGTCTACCACAACATGTCGGTCGACTACGACCGTATCCCGCGACAGGAGATGCCGAAGCTGGGGAAGAAGGATCGTCGTGGCCTCTTCCTCGAGGTGAATCAGGGCTACACCGAGGCACAGGCGATCGCGGAATCGGACCGGTGCCTCAAGTGCAACTTCAACATCGAGATCGTCGGCGAGCTCTGCATCATCTGCGGCGGCTGCGTCGACGTCTGCCCGATGGACGTGATCCACATGGTGGACATGTCCGACGTCGTCGACGACGGCGCTATCCCGGCGGTGGGCGAAGCGAAGAAGTGGGAGAACGGTGTCGCCTTCTTCCTCGATGAGACCGCCTGCATCCGCTGCGCGCTCTGCATCATCCGCTGCCCGACCGACGCGATCACCATGAATCGCTACGGCGCGGTCCTGCCCGCCGTCGGCAAGACGCTGCCGAAGGAATCGCTCGACGACGAGGTGCACCTCGACCTCACGGTCGCATCCGGCAAAGCCATGCGTCCGCTGCCGATGTACGACCCGACGCTCGCGGCGGGCTACAAGTCAGGGCACAACGGGAAGCTGAACGGCCACGACGGCCATCACGCCCACGAGAAAGAACGAGAGGCAGTGCGCTAAGTGCTCGACATCCCGCTTCAGGTCTGGCAGCGCGTGAAGGCCGGTCCGCTGTGGCGATCGCTCTTCCGCCACGGCTACCCCGATTCGCGCAAGAACCAGTCGCTCGCGGTCTTCACGAACGTCTTCCTGCACCTGCATCCGGTGAAGGTGCGCCGTCACGCGCTGGCGATCCCGTACACGTGGTGCATGGGCGGTCTCTCGTTCTTCCTGTTCCTCGTGCTCACGCTGACCGGGACGCTGCTGATGTTCTACTACCGGCCCACCACGGAGTGGGCCTACTCGGACATAAAGGACCTGGAGACCGTGGTCATCTTCGGCCAGCTGCTGCGGAACATGCATCGCTGGGCCGCGCACGGCATGGTCATCACGGTGTTCCTGCACATGATCCGAGTCTTCTACACCGGCTCGTACAAGCCGCCGCGGGAGTTCAACTGGGTCGTCGGAACGCTCCTGTTCTTCTTTACGATCTTGCTCTCGTACACGGGTTACCTGCTCCCGTGGGACCAGCTCGCGCTCTGGGCGGTGACTGTCGGTTATGAGATCGCGCGTGCGACACCGGCCGTTGGCGACGAGGTCTCGTTCCTGCTGTTCGGCGGGTACCAGCTTGGACCGAACGCGCTGCTGCGCTTCTACGTCCTCCACGTCGTCGCACTGCCGCTCGCGACCGGATTCCTCATCGCCATCCACTTCTGGCGTATCCGCAAGGACGGCGGGATCTCCGGCCCGCTATGAGTCGTCACGGTGGATCGGCTCGCTCGGCGGCGACGTGTCTTCGGTCGCGGAACGGTCTCGCTCCTCGCTGCTGGCTACGCGGGCCCGCCGGCGTGCGGCGCGTGTCGCGTCCGGGCCCGCTGGGCGCAGACGCTCGTCGCGAGACTCGGCTCCGCTCCCTCGAGGTCGCCGCCTCGCTCGGCGAGTCTCGGTCATGACGACTCCTCGCGGGCCGCAGCCTTTCCCCGGTCAAGAGAAGCGCCTCCGGCTCCTCGCTTTTGTGAGGCAGGACTCGGTCGTGCGTGTCGACAAGCGTGTCGAGGACACGGCGATGGTGTGGCCACACCTCTTGGTCATCGAGTTCATCGCCGCGATGATCTGGTCGCTCGGCCTGTTCGCGATCTCAGCCCTCTTCAACGCTCCACTGCAGGACCACTCGACGGTGGACTGCACGCCGAACCCATCGAAGGCGCCGTGGTATCTGCTCAACCTCCAGGAGCTCCTTCTACACATGGACAAGGGTCTCGCAGGCGTCGTGGTACCGACGGTGTGGCTCGTGTTCATGGCGGCGATCCCGTACATCGATCGCGATCGCGCCGGCATCGGGCACTGGTTCACGAACGAGGTGGGCAAGAAGTGCACGCTCTTCTCGGCCGTCTTCACGGGTGTGCTCGTGCCCGCGCTCATCGCCATCGACTTCATCATCAAGAAGCCGTACAAGGAGATCGGCTGGCCGGGGTATTCGGAGTTCGCGCTGCAACACTTCCCCGGCGGCAGCGAGCTCGTGCCGAACTACGTCATCCCGATCTTCCTGATGCTGTTCCTTCCGGTCGTCCTGGTGCAGCTGTGCAAGCGCCTCTTCGGAGCGGGTACGCGGGAGTGGATGATGGCGATCTTCACCGGCTTCGTCGTGACCTACGTCGTATTGACGGTCGTCGGCACGTCGATGCGTGGCCCGGGCATGGATCTTTACGCCCCCTGGGCGCTGCCCGAGACGCATCAGTGCTACGAGCCGGTGCATTAGATGATCCGTCCTCACGCTGATACGTCCATCTCGAGCGGTGGGCTGCTGTCGCGCATCAAGCGGCGCCAGCTCTTGCGCATCGGCTTCCTCACCGCAACGCTCCTCGCGGTCACCGAGCTCAGCGCGGCGTTCCTCCCATTCTTCCGCGTCATCAAGATCGAGGGCCTCGGCGCCAAGGTGCCCGCCGGCAAAAAGAGCGACATCCTCGCGAAGTTCCAGAGCACCGATGACGAGCCGATCCTCAACCAGGAGGGCCGGTTCTTCCTCATCCACGGCCCCGGGGCGATCGCCGCCGCGTACCGCAAGTGCGTACACCTCGGCTGCACCGTCCCTTGGAACAAGGCGGAGGACCAGTTCCACTGCCCGTGCCACGGCTCGCTCTACGAGAAGAAGACCGCGCTCAAGACCGGCGGCCCCGCTCCTCGCGGCCTCGACCTCTTCCACGTCAGCGACGTCAATGGCGTGATCGTCGTGGACACGAATCCGCTCACAGTCATGAAGCGCGACAACAACGAGTGGCATCCGGAACAGGTCGAGGTGCCTGACGCCTGATGAGTCCAGAACGAGCGACGAGCGGCTCAGGGGGAGGGGCCCCTGTTCAGCGAGCGAAGCGAGCGTGCGCGAGGAGCGAGTCCACCAGCCTCGAGCGTGTCTCCTCGCCGAAGGCGAGAGACTGAGATGGACCTCAACATCGTCCTGGGGCTCGCGAGCCTCCTCCTGTTCATCGCCCTCATCGGCTACTTCGGCTTCCTCGTCTACCACCAGCAGCAGATGGCCGCGGCCGAGAAGGAGCCGCGCGGCGTCGAGCTCCTCCTGCAGCACTACGAGCCCGGCGATACGGTCGAGCAGCCCACGCCGTATTGGGTCGCGCCCATTCCGGCCGCGCCCGATCCACTGGAGATCTCGGCGAACCTCGATCGCAAGATCGTCGCGGGCGGCGCGATGCTCTTCGCGCTTTTCGGCCTCGTCGGCGGCTATCTCCTGCTGCAGATCATCCCCAGCGGGCCGCTCTCGCTGCGCGCGGCGGCGGCGGAGAAGCAGCTCGAGACTCAGATCCACCGTGGCAAGAACCTCTACGCGAACTTCTGCTTCAACTGCCACGGCAAGACGGGTCAGGGGAACGGCGAGAACGGCGCCGATGGCAAGCCCCTTCCCGGGAAGCCACTCAACAAGGCCGACTTCAAATACGAGACGATCAAGGAAGACCCCGCGAAGCTGAAGGACACGGACAACTTCCTCCACCTGCGGATCACGCGCGGCAAGGCGAACGTGCCGCCGCAGTATTCGATGCCGGCGTGGGGTGTCAGCGAAGGCGGGCCGCTCAACCCCGAGCAGGTCAACCAGCTCGTCGCGTTCATCATGTATGCCACCGAGAACGACTGGGCCGATGTCGTCACGATCCGCGCTCACCTCGAGGGCAACCCGCCGACGGAACCCGATCCAGGCGCGCCACCGGCGATCCAGTCGGGTGCCGAAGTGGCCCAGCAATACTGCGTGACCTGCCACAGCTTCGACCCGAGCAAGCCGAGCACGGTGCCGCAGGCACCGAACCTCGGTCGCTACGGCGTCGAGGGGCCCATCAACGACGAGAACAAGCGCGCCAAGGCCTCTGGCGACGCGGACTGGCTGTTCAAGTGGATCGCCAACGCGCCGAAGGTGAAGCCGGGCGTCATCATGCCGGTGTGGCTCGACAAGGACGGCGGACAGCTGGACGAGGCGACGATCCGCAAGCTCGTGGATTACCTGGAGGGCTTGGGGAAGTGACGTGCTAGGACAGGTCGGCGAATCAGCCGAGTTCTACATGGTCTTCGTGACCACCGTGATCCTCATCGCGGTGCTGTACTTCCTGCAGAAGTGGTGGACCACCTACCGGTAGGCGACGAGGATCAGCGACCTCCGCCCCGCCACGCCACGCTCGCGCTCCTCGTCGGTCGGGTCACGACGATCAAGCTCGCCTACTGGGCACTGCTCACCGCCTTCGAGCTCGGTCTTCCGTTCGCCCTGCCGCGCGATTTCTCGGGGCGGTTCGTAGTCTCGGTCGTGTTCGCGGGCATCGCGTCCCTCGGCGCGCTCGCGTGGGCAAATCGCTCGGCGCGATCGGCGGACGACCGGGTGGGCATCGTGCCGCGCTCCATACCGACGGTCGCGACGACGTTCGCCGCGGCGACGGTGGTCGCGTCGCCGGCGAGCTTGCCCCTCCTTCTCGTGGAGCGGCAGCGCTCGATCGAAGAGTGCTCGGCACACATCACCTGTCATCCGGAGGCTCTGGTTCTCTGGGTGGCCGTGCTCGCGATCGGTTTCCTCGTGATCCCCGCCGTCTTCGCCGCATCGCTGCGTGCGACAAAGTGACCCGCCGCTCGCTCGGCTGGCCACTTGCTCCGATGTGGCAGGCTATCCGGTCAACGGTGGATGGGAAGAGGGTGCTGGTCGTCGACGACGATTCCAGCATCCGCGAGCTGCTGCACGCCGCTCTGCTCGAGGAGGGCTACGAGGTCGTGCCCGCGACCGACGGACAAGACGCGCTCTCGATCATCGAGCGCTGGAAGCCGGATGTGATCGTGCTCGATCTGATGATGCCGGTGATGGACGGATGGACCTTCGCCAGGCGCCTGCGGGAGCGGTACGACATCCCCATCGTCGCGCTGTCCGCCGTGACAGACCTCGCTCGGCACGCCAAAGGGCTCGGCGCGCGTGACGTCATCGCGAAGCCATTCGATCTCGACTCTCTATTGCCGAAGGTCGCCCGCGCCGCGGGGGTCGCGTAGCGCGTTCGTAGACTGGCCGCGTGAGGTCGGTCGCCTGGCGTCCCATCGTCCTGCTCGCGGCCGTGCTCTCGCCGTCGCTAGTGCTGGCTCTACTTCTCGCCGATCCCGAGCGCAACGCCCCGTGGTTCGTGCCGATCGAACACCTGGTGATCACCACCAACGTCTCGATCGTCGCGATGCTGGTCGCGACGCTCGTCGCGCGAGCGGCGCTGCAGGTCGGTCACTACCGGAGCCTGCTCGTCGCGCTTGGCTTCCTCTGCATGGCCGGCATCTTCGCGGTGCATGGATTGTCGACGCCCGGCGTGCTGCAGCGCGGCGATCGCGAGGGCGACGCCGGCCTCGTCGTCGGGATATCGGCGCAGCTGGCGCTCTGGACGTCGGCGCTCTTCTTTGCCATGCGTTACACGACGCTGGCCGGGTGGCTCGAGCGGCGCGTGCCCGCCCGAGCGCTCCTTGGCGCCGCGGTGGCCGCGGTCGCCGCCTACGCCGTCGTCGGTCTCGTGTGGCCGTCGTGGTTCGGCAGCGTCGCGCGCTGGATGCTGACGTCGTCGGGCGCTTACTACGACTACGACCCGGCGACCTTCGGTTACGGCGGCTACAAGGCGCCCGACCTCTATGGCGGCGCGGGGCCGCTGCCGTACCTGCTCTCCGGCTTCGTGGTCGTGCTCTTCGGATTCAGCGCTGTCGCGCAGGGACGCGAGTGGCTGCGCACACGCCTCCCGATGCAGGGCGCGCTCGCCGCCGCGTACCTGTTCCTCGCTCAGGCGCAGGTCTCCGAGTTCCTGGGGCCCGTGTGGACACCGTCGTGGTGGGAGTATCACGGGCTCATGCTCGCCGCGACCGTCGTCGCGCTCGGTGCGCTGTTCCTCGAGCTCGACCGGCGGCGCGGTCTCGAGCGTTTTCTGCCGCCCAACGTCGTCGAGCGCGTCGTCAGCGGCGATCCGCTGCGTCTCGAGGGCGAGCGGCAGACGGTCACGATCCTCTTCGCCGACCTGCGTGGCTCGACGGCGCTCGCGGAGCGTCTGCGTCCCGAGGAGATCGTCGAGGTCCTCAACACGTACCTCCGTGTCATGGCGAAATGCGTGATCGACGCGGGCGGCATCCTCGACAAGTTCCTGGGCGACGGCCTGATGGCCATCTTCGGCGCGATGGGCGACCCGACGCACGGCGCCCCCGCCGCGGCGCGGGCCGCGCTGGCGATCCGCGCGCGGATCTCGGCCCTGAACGTCGATCGCCTCGCGCGCGGCGAGCCCGTGGTGCAGTTCGGCGTCGGCATGCACACCGGCGACGTCGTGCTCGGTGCGGTCGGCTTGCCGGAGCGATCCGACTACACCGCGATCGGCGACACGGTGAACACCGCGTCGCGCATGGAGACGCTCACCAAGGAATACAAGGTGGACGCAGTCCTGTCGGGAGCGACGGCCGATCATCTGCGCGAGGATGGCGTGCCGCTCCGTCCGCTCGGTCAGGCTCAGGTGCGCGGAAAGACGGAGGCTCTCTCGGTCTTCACGCTCGGCGAGACGAGTCCGGCCGATTTGCCAGCACGGTGAGCCCGGGCGGCATTCCGGCGAGCCATTCGCGTTCGGACACGAGCGCACGGACCGTTCCAATGAATTCGTCAGCGGCCCGAGACAGCCGCCGATCGCGCCGATGCGCGAAGCCGATCGTCCGCGTCAACGGTGGCTGCGCGATCCGGACCGCGTGCAATGCGCCCGCGCGCTCGATCACCAGGCTCGGCACGACCGCGACGCCAAGGCCCGCGGAGGTGAGCCGGAGCACGCCGTCCATCTCGCCACCCTCGAGCGCGAAGGTCGGCTCGAATCCAGCGCGGCGGCAGGCCGCGATCGTCGCGGCGCGCAGGTCGTAACCGTCGCGGAACATCACGAGCGGAACGCCGCGCAGCTCGCTCATCGTCACGCTCTTGCGCTGCGCCAGCGCGTGGTCAGCGGGAACCGCCAGCACGAGCTCCTCGCGCAGCAGCGGCGTCGTCTCGAGCGCGGGGTGTCGCAGGGGGAGGATCACCAGCGCCACGTCGAGCTCACCCTGCTCGAGCGCACGGACCAGATCGCGCGATCCGGCCTCGCGCACGGCCAGCTCGATTCCGGGATACGTCCGATGAAATCGCCCGAGCGCGGGTGGCAGGAGCGCCGTCGTGAGGCTGGGCGTCGCGCCGATGGCGAGCCGTCCGCGATGAAGCCCGGCCAGCTCGCGCACTTCGCTCGTCGCGCCGTCGACGTCGGCAAGCACCCGGCGCGCCCATGGCAGGAGCGCCTCGCCGGCCGGCGTGAGCGCGACGTTGCCGCGCATGCGGTGGAACAGCTTCGTGCCGAGCTCGTCCTCCAACCGCTGGATCTGCTTGCTGACAGACGGCTGGGCCACGGCGAGCTCACCGGCGGCTTTCGTGAAGTGCCGCCGCTCGGCGACGGCCAGGAAGTAGCGCAGCTGGTGAAGCTCCATCCTCTTCGATAGGCTACAGCTATCGTGATGAGCGCTTCGATATCTTTGCCATCTGACAGCGCGCTGCCTACCGTGAACCTCCGAAGTGGCAACGACCGCCGACGTCCGGTTCCGTCCTCACGAGCGTCATGACCGCTGGTGGATCGAGCCACTCACCATCGTGCTCGTCCTCGGCGGATTCGTCGTGTACTCGTTCCTCGTCAGCATCCAGAGCACCAACTACTTCTTCGATCCCTATCTCTCGCCGTTCTACTCACCGTGCCTCACGACGGGCTGCATCCACCCGACGCTGCCGTTGCTGGGTGACTGGTACACGCTCTCGCCGGCGTTCCTCATCGTCGGCTCGCCGCTCGCGTTCCGCGTCACCTGCTACTACTACCGCCGCTCCTACTACCGCGCCTTCTTCTGGTCGCCGCCGGCGTGCGCGGTGCCGGATGCGCGCTCCCGCTACAGCGGCGAGACGCGCTTCCCGTTCGTGCTCCAGAACATCCACCGCTACGCGCTGTACCTCGCGATCATCGTGCTGGTCTTCCTCTGGTGGGACGCGATCCTGGCGTTCAACTTCGACGGACGCGTCGGGATCGGGCTTGGGTCGATCATCATGGTCGCGAACGTCCTGCTGCTCTCCGGCTACACGTTCGGCTGCCACGCCGCGCGCTATCTGGTCGGCGGATATCTCGACTCGTTCCACGGCGCCTCGCTGCGCTTCCGGCTCTGGTCCATGGCCAACCGCCTGAACCTTCATCACTCGCGCTGGGCCTGGGCCAGTCTCTTCGGCGTGGCGCTCACCGATCTCTACATCCGTCTGGCGGCGATGGGCGTCATCACCGACCCGCGGTGGATCTCATGACGGCCCTGGATCGCGTCCTTCCCGAGTACCAGTTCCACGAGTTCCACGCGAGGAAGATCCACGCCACGCCGGAGCGCATCTACGCGTCCATCAAAGCGGTCACCGCGGATGAGATCCGGTTCTTCCGCGCGCTGACCTGGATCAGGCGGTTCGGTCGCCCGCTTCCGCCGAGCATCCTGAGCGCGCCAAAGGGGCTCGGGTTGCTCGACCTCGCGACGCGCACGACGTTCGTGACCCTCGCCGACGGACCCGACGAGATCCTCGTCGGAACGGTCGTCATGCGGCCGCCGGGCGAGCCGCGGCCACGCACGGCCGACGAGTTCCTCGCGCTGCGCCAACGCCGTGGCTTCGCGCTCGCCGTCATGAACTTCGCGATCGGGCGGATCGACAACGGCACCTCGGTCGTTTCGACCGAGACACGCGTGTATGCCACGAACGCTTCGGTGCGTCGGCGCTTCGCCGCGTACTGGTTCGTGATCCACGGTGGAAGCGCGCTCATCCGCCGCATGTGGCTTCAGGGGATCCAGCGGCGGGCGGAGTCGAGAGAGCGACCGGCGAGCACGACCAGCCTCGAGCGTGTCCTCTCGCCGAAAGCGGGAGACTGAGCACGATGGAGTACGAGACCTATGACTACGACGTCATCGTGATCGGTGCGGGTGGCGCCGGGCTGCGCGCGGCGATCGAGGCCAGCGCAATGGGCGTCAAGACCGCTCTGGTGTGCAAGTCGCTGCTCGGGAAGGCGCACACGGTGATGGCCGAAGGCGGCATCGCGGCGGCGATGGGCAACGTGTGGAAGGAAGACAACTGGAAGGTCCACTTCCGAGACACGATGCGTGGCGGCAAGCTCCTCAACAACTGGCGCATGGCGCAGATCCACGCGCAGGAGGCGCCGGACCGCGTGCTCGAGCTCGAGGAATGGGGCGCGCTCTTCGACCGCACCAAGGACGGTCTCATCCTGCAGCGCGACTTCGGCGGTCACCGCTACGCGCGTCTCGCGCACGTCGGCGACCGCACCGGCCTCGAGATGATCCGCACGCTGCAGGAGCACGCGGTGCACAAGGGCATCGACGTGTTCATGGAGTGCACGCTGTACCGGCTACTGAAGGACGGCGACCGCGTTTCCGGCGCGTTCGGCTACTGGCGCCAGAACGGCAAGCTCGTCCTCTTCCGCGCGAAGGCGGTCGTCCTCGCCACCGGCGGTGTCGGAAAGGCCTGGAAGATCACGTCGAACTCGTGGGAGTACACGGGCGACGGGTTCGCGATGGCGCTCGACGCCGGCGCGGATCTGATCGACATGGAGATGACCCAGTTCCACCCGACCGGCATGGTGTGGCCGATGAGCGTGCGCGGGCTCCTCGTCACGGAGGCGGTCCGCGGCGATGGCGGCACGCTGCAGAACAAGGCGGGCGAGCGCTTCATGTTCAAGTACATCCCCGAGTTCTTCCGCGCCGAGACCGCCGACACCGAGGCCGAGGCCGACCGGTGGTACGCGGACAAGAAGAACAACCGCCGTACGCCCGATCTCCTGCCGCGTGACGAGGTCGCCCGCGCGATCAACGCCGAGGTGAAAGCGGGCCGCGGCTCACCGCACGGCGGCGTGTTCCTGGATATCGCCTCGCGCCGCTCGCCCGACTACATCAAGAAGCGGCTGCCGTCCATGTATCACCAATTCATGGAGCTGGCGGACGTGGACATCACCAAGACGGCGATGGAGATCGGGCCGACGCTGCACTACATCATGGGCGGCGTGCGCGTCGACGCCGATACGACGCAGTCGACCGTGCCCGGGCTGTTCGCCGCCGGTGAGGTCGCTGCGGGTCTGCACGGCGCGAATCGCCTCGGCGGCAATTCGCTCTCCGACCTGGTGGTGTTCGGGCGCCGTGCGGGACTCCACGCCGCGGAGTACGCGAAGCGCGTGCCCGCGATGCCCAACGTCGATCAGGCGCAGCTCGATGGCATGGTCAAAGGCATGCTCGGTCCCCTCGAGCGCAAGGACGGCGAGAACCCGTACGCGATCCACGCCGAGCTACAGGAGACGATGCAGGGCCTGGTCGGGATCATCCGCAGCGAGACCGAGCTCACCGACGCGCTCGCACGGATCGTGAAGCTTCGCGAGCGCGCCTCTCTCTCGCGCGCGGATGGCTCGCGCACGTACAACCCCGGCTGGCACATGGCCCTCGATCTGCTGACGATGCTGACGATCTCGGAGGCCGTCGCGCGCGCGGCGCTTATGCGTCGCGAGAGCCGAGGTGGCCACACGCGCGAGGACTATCCGAAGCCCGATCCGGAGTGGGGGAGGAAGAACGTCGTCGTCAGGCGCCGCGACGGCGGCCTCGAGGTCGCGACAGAGCCGCTGCCCGAAGTGCCGGCGGAGCTTCGAGCGCTGCTGGGCGAGGACAAGCCGGCCGAACAGGCCGTCGTCGCCGCGACGGCGGGAGATGCGCATTGACCGACCGAACAAACCGAACGACGAGCGGCTCCGCCGCTGACGTCCGCATGAAGGTCTGGCGCGGCGACGCGAGCGGCGGCGCATTCGTCGAATACACCGTCCCGTCCGATGAGGGCATGGTCGTGCTCGACGTCGTCCATCGCATCCAGGCGACGGCGGCGCCGGATCTCGCGGTGCGCTGGAACTGCAAGGCCGGAAAGTGCGGTTCGTGCAGCGCCGAGATCAACGGCCATCCTCGTCTCATGTGCATGACGCGGATGAACGCCTTCGAGCCGGGCGAGGAGATCACGGTCTCTCCGGTGAAGACGTTCCCGGTGATCAAGGATCTCGTCACCGACGTCTCGTACAACTACGAGAAGGCCAAGACGATCCCGGCGTTCAAGCCGAAGCCGAAAGAGGCCGACGGGACGCGGCGCATCTATCAGGAGGACATCGAGCGCGTCCAGGAATTCCACAAGTGCATCGAATGCTTCCTCTGCCAGGACGTCTGTCACGTGATCCGCGATCACGAGGAGAACAAGCAGTCCTTCGCCGGGCCGCGCTTCTTCGTGCGGCTCGCGGCGCTCGAGATGCATCCGCTCGACACGAACGAACGCATCGAGCTCATCCGGCTGAAGCATGGCCTCGGCTTCTGCAACATCACCAAGTGCTGCACCGAGGTCTGCCCCGAGGACATCCACATCACCGACAACGCGATCATTCCGCTCAAAGAGCGCGTCGTGACCAGTGCCTACGACCCGATCGCGTGGGCGCTGCAGCGCATTCGTCGGACGGGCCCGGCTCCGGGGGAGGGGCCCCGGTTCAGCGAGCGCAGCGAGCGTGCGGCCCCGTCCGGGCCCGATTCAACGGAGCCGCCATCCGCCTGACCTCGCGCCTCGTCTTTCAGATCGTCGTCGGCGTCGTGCTCGCTGCGGCCCTCTTGCTCCTCGTCATCGACCCGGCGGTGCGGCGCGGCGGCGCCGGCGAGCTGCTCATCATCGCCGGGATCTTCGCCGCGATCTTGGTCGTGGAACGGTGGCTGCGGGCTCGCTGATGCCCGTCTGACGCCGGACGCCACGCGGGCCGGTGTTAATCTCCCCCGCCAGGGAAGGGGCAGTAGGAAATGAAGCCGCTTCCGCGCAGCGCGGTCATCCTCATCGGGATCACGGTCCTCCTTGCGTTGCCCTTCGTCGCGCTGGGCGTCAGGGAGGCCGCGGACGGTCGCGTCCGTCCCGAGGTCGCCGCGCTCATCTTCGCGCTGGCGGTGCTGCTTTCCTTCCGTCCGATCCGCGTCCAGCCGAACACCGAGCTCGCGGCGTCCGACGTCGCCGTGCTCGCCGGCATCGTGCTCATGCCGGCCGGTGCGATCGCCTGTGTCGCCGGTCTGGCACGGCTCACGAACGACGTGCTCACGCGCAAGCGAACGCCGCAGATCGTCCGCAATGCGGCGTCCGTCGCGGTCGCGACCGGCGCGGCCGCGGGCGCCTACAACCTGCTCCTCTGGCCGGCGGCCGGCTTCGTCGAACCGGCGGCGGCCACGATCATCGCGAGCGCGACCGCCGCGATCGTGCTCGTCACGCTCGACATCGCCCAGATCGTCGTGCTGCAGCGGCTGCTCGGGAACATCACCTTCGACGGCGGCGCGCGCCAATGGATCGAGCGCACCGTACGCGCCCAGCTGCTCTGGGGCCTCGCCGCCGTCATCGCCGTCCAGGTCGTGCTCATCGAGCCGTGGTTCCTCGTCCCCGGCATCCCGCTCTTCCTCTTCGGCTACCTCGATATTCGCGCTCGTTTCGTGGCCGAGCGCCGCGCCCGCCTCCTCGCGACCCTCGTGGAGATCGGCCACGCTGTCGGCACCTCGCTCGATCCGGTCGAAGTCTTCCGCCAGGTGCTCGAGCAGGTCCGCAAGACCGTCGAGGTCGACGCGTTCTACGTCGCTATCGCGATCCCCGAGCGGAAGGCGCTCTCCATGCGGTACCTGTACGACGACGGACACGAGCTCGGCACGGAGGAGCGTCCCATCGAGGGCACCCTCGCGGGCGTCTGCATCGAACGCGATCAGCCGATCCTCCTGCGCGACGCCGAGCACGATCGACATCGACTCGGGCTCCCCGAGCGCAGCCCGTGGGGGAACACCGTCGACCGATCGATCATGGTGGCGCCCCTGCGCCTGCGCGGACGCGTGATCGGCGCCATCTCCGCCCAGAGCGTGCGGGCGAACCGGTACGACGAGGGCGATCTCGAGCTGTTGTCGGCCATCGCCAACGAGGCGGCGATCGCGATCGAGCGTGCCGACCTATACGAGCGCAGCAATGCGCTATCGCGCCGCCTGTTCGATCTGCATCGGACCGGCATCGAGCTCGCGGGCCACAAGGAGCTGCCCGCGCTGACGAACGCGCTGGCGAGCTCGGTGCAGCTGATGACGGGAGCCTCCGCTGCCGCTATCTATCTCGACACGGGCGGCGATCGCCTCGAGTTCAGCGCCACGACCGGCAAGCCGGCCACCGATCTGCTCACCATCCCGAAGAACAGCGCGACCGTCGCCAAGGTGCTGGAGTCGGACAAGCCCGTCCAGGTGCACCAGGACGACCCGGGTGCGCCGCGGTCGACGAAGCAGATGCTGAAGCGCTTCGGTCACAAGAGCGTCTTGCTACAGCCGCTCCGTCTCGCGGACAAGCTGGTCGGCGTCTTGTTCATCACCTGGAGCGAGCGGCACCTCCTCACGAGCGAGGAGAGCGAGCTCATCGGCGTGCTCGCCGGCATCGGCGCCGCCGCGATCCGGAGCATCGGTCTCTACCGCGAGCTCGACGATGCGTATCTATCGACGGTCTCGACTCTCACCGCGACGATCGAGGCGCGCGACTCGTACCGCGAGGATCACCAGCGCCGCATCGCGGCGGACGCCGTGGCGCTCGGTGAACGTCTGCACCTGAACGAGGAGGACCTGCGCGAGCTGCGCTACGCATCGCTTTTCCACTCGCTGGGAAAGATCGGGGTGCCGGCGTCGATCCTCGGGAAGCGTGGGCCGCTGACCCCGGAGGAGCGGGCGATCGTGCAGGAGCACCCGATCCTCGGCGCACGCATCCTCGAGTCGATCCGCTTCCTGCACGGCGTCGTGCCGATCGTGCGGCACGCGAACGAGCGCTGGGACGGTACGGGGTATCCGGATCACCTCGCCGGCGAGAAGATCCCGCGTGCCGCGCGCATCCTGAGCGTCGTGATCAGCTACCACGCCATGCTCGCGGACCGTCCGTATCGCGCCGCCTTGCGCGCCGATCAGGCCCTGGCCGAGCTGCGGCGGCTCTCCGGCGTGTGGTACGAGCCCGCCACCGTGGAAAGCTTCGCATCGATGATCGAAGCGCGGGGTGCCATCGAAGCGGCGCAGGAGGAGGTCGGTACGAGCCGGGAGCTCTCGATCCTCGCGGAGCTCACGCCCGAGTTTCACACGATCCTCGATCTGCAGCAGCTCCTCGATCGCATCCTCGGGATCCTGCAGAAGAGCATGCCGGGTCCGCGGCTCACGATCCTCCTTCGCGAGGAGCAGTCGAACGACCTCGTCGTGCGCGCCGTCGCGGGTCTGCCGATCGGACCGGCGACGTCGCTGCGCATCCCGTTCGGCCGCGGCGTCGCGGGCTGGGTGCTCGAGCATCGGCAGCCGCAGCTGGTCGACGACGTTCGGCTCGATCCACGCTATATCGGCGATACCAAGATCCGCTCGGAGCTGATCGTGCCGCTGGTGAGCGCAGGCAACGCGATCGGCGTGCTCGCCGTGTCGCACACGACCGCCCATGCCTTCTCGCACCGAGATCTCACGCTGATGCAGGCCGTCGGCGCGCAGATCGCGGCCGCGATCGACGTGGCGGAGCTGCACGAGCGGCTGAAGCGAGCCGCGAACACCGACGCGCTGACGGGATTGCACAACTACCGTTACTTCTACGACCGCCTGGAGGAGGAGATCGCGCGCGCCGCGCGCCACAACGGGACGCTCGCGGTCGCGTTCTTCGACCTCGACAAACTGAAGACGGTGAATGACACGTACGGCCATCCCGCCGGCAACGAGGTCCTGCGAAGCCTTGGCGCGCTCATCGGCGCCCAGGTCCGCACGGAGGACGTGCCCGCCCGGTACGGCGGCGACGAGTTCGCGATCGTCATGCCCGACACCCCACGCGACGAGGCCGAGAAGGTCGTGATACGCCTGATGGAGATCCTCGATCACACCGAGGTCGAGCTTCCTGACGGCCGCCGGATCCACATGCCCGAGCTCTCGTGGGGCGTCGCCTCGTATCCGCTCGACGGACGCACGGCGCGCGAGCTCGTGGAGAACGCGGACACGCGCGCCTACGCGAGGAAGCGATCTCGCTAGCGGACCTGCGCGCGCGGCGTCTCCATGACTGCAGACTGACTCCGGATCGGAAGCTGCGAACACTCGACGACGCCTACGCGTTCCTCATCGATCGGCGCATGCTCACGCTCACGGCTGACTCGTCGCTGCCCAGTCTCTTCGGCGCGACCCACGAGGAGGCGTACGACGCGACGAAGAAGGGCTTCGCCTCGTGGCCCAAGACGAAATGGAGCTGGGGCGGCGAGCTCGCCGCCCGCGCCGACGTGTACGAGACCAAGCTGCATCGCGGGAAGACGCTCTTTCTCTCGGCGGATGGCGCACGCGCTGCCGATCCGCTCTGCCGCGCGGCGCTCGCGCAGGCCGAAGGCGCCGGGGACGATGCCGCACGCCTGGTGCGCCATCTCGCGGCTGCGGGGCCGAGCACGGTGGAGGACATCAAGGCCGAGCTGGGCCTCGAAGCCGCCGCGCTGCGGAAGATCCGCGAGCCGCTCGAGCGCGACGGCGCGATCGTCTCGCGCGGCGTCGCCGTCGAGGACAGCAAGGGAGGGCATCGCCACTCGAGCGTGCTCTCGCGCTGGGATCAGGTGTGGCGCAAACCGTGGAAGGCGAGCACCGACACCGCGCTCGAGGAGCTCGTCGTCATCGGCGTGCGTGCCGCGGTCGTCACGCATGAGGACGAGGTGCGTAACTGGTTCAGCTGGCCGGTCGCGCGCCAGACCATCGCCGAGCTGGTGTCGACCGGCCGCCTCGACCGACCGGCGAGCGGCTGGCTCGCCTAGGGGGCGCGGGGGACGCTCGCCAGGCGGATCTCGAGGAGCGTGTCGCCTTTGACCTCGAGGCTGCCCGACTCCGGATACGGAACGCGGACCGTCGACGTCGCAGAAGGCTGGATCTCGAGCTGGTATCTGCCGCTCGGGACGGTCAGCAGGAACGTCCCCGTGTTGTCCAGCTGTGCCGAGCACTCGAAGGAACCGTCGTCGCACGAGGGCGAGTCGCCGACGACCTTCAGGTACACGAAAGCGCCTCCCGCCAACAGCGAGCCGTCCGCCGCGCGAACCGTTCCGGCCAAGAAGTGACCCGCCGGCAGCGTGACATCGATCGTCACGTCACGGTCGTCGACCGTCACGTTCTTGGCCTGCTGCCACTGCGTCACGTCGCCGTACCAACGTCCGAGCAATCCCATGCGCCGGCTCGGTTGGACGCGTATGCGGTACGTACCCGGTATCACGCTGAGGCGGTAGCCGCCGGTCCCATCCGTCGTGCCTACACCGATGTCCAGCTCGGGTCGCAGCGTGCCGCAGAAGGCGATGACGGTGATCCCCGCCGGTGTTCCGCGCGAGCTGGTGATCCGGCCCGAGATCGTGCGGACAGGGAACAGGCGGATGTCCACGCCCCGCACGCCCGCGCTCCCGACGCTGACGTCGGCGGCCGTGCCGAACGTGATCGCTCCGCCGTACCAGGCGTAGCCCACGCGCGCTGACGAGCCGGGCGCGGTGACCGCGGCGAAGAGGCGATACGCGCCCAGCGCGATGCTGACCGAGTAGCTGCCGGTATCGTCGGCGACCGCGCTCGCGATGGGCCCGTACACCGACGTTCGCCCGCCCGGATATCCGCCCTGGAAGACGTCCACCTTCGCGCTCGGCACCGGTGTGTCGGCGAGCAGGACGCGGCCGCTGATCGATGAGATCGGACCCGTCTGCGCTATCGGCGGCGGTATCGCGGTGCCGGGCGGTGGCGGTGGGGACGAGCACTTGTCCGCCAGCGGTGGCACGGTCGGCGTGGGGGAGGCCGCCGAGGCGGTCGGCGTCGATGTCGGTGTCGCGGTCGGCGCTGGTGTCGGGATCGGGTTCGAGCTCGCCAGGCCCAGCGGGGCGGAGGCGGGCGTGGCACTTGGCGCCGCGGGCGGTGACGACGAACAGGCAGCGGCAAGGAGCACAGCGCACATGACGAGTACGCCGATCCGCGTCTGCTCGTGTGCCATGTGCCGATGCTACGCGGCGATCGGGGTGGAACCGTTGTCCTACCTCGGTTGTACGACTTCCGGTACGCAGCGCTGACGCGCGATCGCGTCGCATCACAGGAGAGTGGGCAAGATGCGCGACGCGGTGTTCCTCGTCGAGCGCGCGGGCCCGGTCACGCAACGGATCGCCGTCGCGTTCGTGAACGTGGTACTCGCCTCGGCCGTGCTTGTCAGTGCCGTGGTCGTTGGGCATGAGCTTCGCGGGTGGCGCGAGTGGTACCCGAACGTGCGGCATCCGTGGCTGGAACCGCCGGCCGAGGTCGTCGAGCCCTGAGCTAGTTCTGGCTCAGCATCTCGCTGAGGACCATCTGCAGGATTCCGCCATGCCTCAGGTAGTCGACGTCGGTCGGATCATCCACCCGCGCGAGCGCCTGGAACGTCACCCGAGAGCCGTCCTCCCGGACCGCCTCGACCGACACCTGCGAGCGCGGCGCGAGGCGCGGCAGCCCGGTGATGCGGTAGGTCTCCTCGCCGCTGAGCCCGAGCGACGCTGCGGTCTGCCCGTCCGGGAACTGCAAGGGCAGTACGCCCATGAACACCAGGTTCGACCGATGGATGCGCTCGAAGCTCTCCGCGATCACCGCCCTCACTCCGAGGAGGTTCGGTCCCTTGGCAGCCCAGTCGCGCGAGCTCCCGGACCCGTACTCCTTGCCCGCGAGGATGACGAGCGGCACGCCCTCCTGCTGATAGCGCATCGCGGCGTCGTAGATCGTCGTCTCGTCGCCGGACGGGAGGTGCCGCGTCCACCAGCCCTCCTTGCCGGGCACCAGCGCGTTGCGCAGCCGGATGTTCGCGAACGTCCCGCGGATCAGCACCTCGTGGTTGCCGCGACGCGTCCCGTACTGGTTGAAGTCGACCGGCTTGACGCCCTTTGCGATGAGGTATTGGCCCGCGGGGCTGGCCGCCGGGATGGAGCCGGCCGGTGAGATGTGGTCGGTCGTGACCGAGTCGCCGAAGACGCCGAGCACGCGCGCCCCTTCGATGTCGGCGATGTGTCCCGCGGGAGCCATGTCCTTGAAGAACGGTGGCTCCTGGACGTAGGTCGACGCGGCGTCCCAGTCGTACATGAGTCCGGTGGGCGCCGGCATCGTCTTCCAGAAGCGGTCGCCGTCGAAGATCTTGCCGTACTCGGTCGTGAACATCTCCTGCGTGATGGCCGTACCGATGAGCTCGCTCACTTCGGCTGGCGCTGGCCAGATGTCCTTGAGGAACACGGGTTTGCCGTCCTTCCCGTTGCCGAGGGGTTGGTCCGACAGGTCGATGGAGACGCTCCCCGCGAGCGCGTACGCGACGACGAGCGGCGGCGAGGCGAGGTAGCTCGACTTCACCAGCGGGTGGATGCGGCCCTCGAAGTTGCGGTTGCCCGACAGCACCGCGACGACGTTGAGGTCGCCGTCCTTTACTTCCTGCTCGATCTCGGGTGTCGCGAGCGGGCCGGAGTTCCCGATGCAATTGTGAACAGCGACGGTGCCCGCGACGAAGGCGTGGAGATCGTCGATCGAAAGATCGAAGACCTCCTGCTCGCCGATGGCACGCCACTCCTGGACCATCAGGGAGAACGTCGGGAGCGCGAGCGACTCCTTGTCCACGCAGTACCTCTTGGCGAAATTCGCCGTCTCGCGCGGCTGAAGCTCGGCAAACCAACCGCGAGCGCCGATCTCACGCAAAACCTGTACCGGCGACGGGAAACCGCAACTATCGCGATGCAACGGACGGAACGTGCGATCCGACGGCTTCGGAAGTCGCGAGAATCGGTCAGAGCCTTCGAGCAGCGAGTAGTGGGGGAAGACGATCGGTTCCCGCTTCTCAAGCTCAGCGGAGGCGATCTCGCGCGCCGCGCCGAAGCTGAGTTCGGGTCGCTCCGAGTGCAGAGCCGTGATGCGCTCGGACATCCAGAGCCGCTGACGATCGATCGCATCGACGGTCCGCCAGTAGACGACGGCGGCACTTGCACGGAGCGCCTTGTCCACCGAGTAGCGGAAGCCGATCTGCGTCACGAAAGAGAGGCCATCGGGCAGGCAGAGCCGCACCTCGATCCGCGGAACGCCATCTTGAGCGTGCGGGTACGAGGAGGCCGCACGACGAACCGGGTACTCGTACACGCGCGCTCCGTCGGTTACGACTGCGCAGCGCTCCAACAGCCGCACGATCTGCGCCATGATTTCCTTCTGCTGGGCGACGTGCTCGGGCTTGACGCTATGCGCATATGCCGGATGCTCGAGGATCGCGTCCTCCTCGCGGTCGCCGATCCGCTTGAGAATTGGTGCTTGGCCGTCGGCGCCGAACGCCCCGCCGAGGAACTCGCGAACGACGGCGACCGGACAGCGGTCCTCGAGAACGAACGAGGGAAGCGCGGCGGCTTGATCGATGCGACGTCCGATACGGACGCCCGGCAACCCGATGATCGCCTCGCTCAACTCGTTCGGGAGGACGGTCGTCCACTTACGTTCGTCGTACCGGGTCGCAGCGGGCCGCTTTCCTGTCACGAGGTCGAGATCGCTCAGCACCGCCTCGCGATCGACCGCTTGACCGACATTGATGCGCGCCTGGCCAAGCGCGCTGATCGAGCCGTCGTCCAACAGATGGCCGAGCAGCCGCGCGAACGCAAGCGTGCGCTGGCGCTCATCTGAGGTCTCCATGCCGAAGCTGAATTCCCCCGTGCGGAGCCGGTAACCGGCCTCGTCGGGCCGAGGCTCGTCGATGGGCGCCTCGAGTCCGATGACGACGCGGTCTCTACCTGGCCGAAGCCTGTCTGCTCTGACCCACTGCCCGTCGGCGCGAAGGATCTTGTGGTCGGGCGTGCAGGTGAGCGTGCGGCCGTCTTGAAGGGTGAGGGCGATGCACTTACGAAGCCCTTGGCGTATGACAGCGGTCTGTCTCGCGATCGCGATACCGCCTTCTGGGCCGGGGCCGAAGAGCAGCGCGCCGCCTCCGAGCGGAAGGTCTTCGATGCGCCTCGCCATCCCGTTCGCCTGAAGGACTGACGTGCCGGCAGCGATGCATGTGGTGCAACCAAAGCCGACGAGGTAGAAGCCGAGTTTGTCGAGATACTGCGTGAGCCCGGCCTGATCGAGGTATCGCGTGACGACGCGCGATCCGGGAGCGAGGCTCGTCTTGACCTGTGGCTTCACCGCCAGACCGCGCTCGACCGCGTTCTTCGCGAGCAGCCCGGCCGCGATCATCACCGACGGATTCGATGTGTTCGTGCACGAGGTGATCGCGGCGATGACCACGTCGCCGTCTCGCACGCGGACCTCGCGCGGCACGTGCGCGACGGCGGCCGTTGCCGAAGTCGCCTCCGCCACCTGCGTCTGTGCCGCGTCGTTGAGGGGCTTTGGCCCTTCGGTCGTCCCGGGTCGCGTTACCCCTGTGGTCGGCTTCGGCTTCACCGCGAACGACTCCCACACCTTCGCCAGTGGAACGCGGTCCTGCGGCCGCTTCGGTCCGGCGACGCTCGGCTCGACCGTGGACAGATCGACCTCGATCGTCTCGTCGAACGACGGCGTCGGCATCCCGTCGGTGCGGAAAAGGCCCTGCGCCTTCGTATACCGCTCGACGAGCGCGACCAGGTCGCCGCGGCCCGTCTGTGTCAGATAACGCAGGCTCTGCTGATCGACCGGGAACAGCGCCGAGGTGGCGCCGTACTCCGGGCACATGTTCGAGACCGTCGCGCGGTCCGCGACGGTGAGTGAGGAGAGCCCGTCACCGGCGAACTCGACGAACTTGTTCACGACCCCGTGCTTGCGCAGCCGCTCGGTGAGCAGCAGCACCAGATCGGTCGCCGTCGTACCGATCGGCAGCGAACCCGAGAGCTTGACGCCGACCACGATCGGCCACGGCATGAACGTCGGCTGACCGAGCATCGCGGCTTCCGCCTCGATGCCGCCGACGCCCCATCCGAGCACGCCGAGGCCGTTGACCATCGTGGTATGCGAGTCGGCGCCGAAGAGCGTGTCGGGCATCGCGACGTCGTCGCGCGACTGCACGACGCGCGACAGACGCTCGAGATTCACCTGATGGCAGATGCCCGCGCCCGGTGGGACGACGCGGAACGTCTTGAAGGCCTGTCCGGCCCAGCGCAGGAGCGCGTATCGCTCGCGGTTGCGCTCGTACTCGCGCTCGAGGTTGCGCTCGTACACGCCCTTCGCGCCGAAGAAGTCCGCCTGGACCGAGTGATCGATGATGAGGTCGACCGGAATGAGCGGTTCGATGCCGGCGGGATCCTTGCCCGCGCGCTCGACCGCGGCACGCATCGCCGCGAGATCAACGGCCGCGGGCACGCCGGTGTAGTCCTGCAGCAGGATCCGGGTCGGCCGGAACGGAACCGACGTGTCCGGCGGCGGCGGCGCGGGATAGCGCGCGAGCGCCGCCGCGATGTCGCGCTCCGCCGAGACGCCGGCGCGCACGATCCCCTCGAGCAGGATCTTCACCGTCATCGGCAGGCGCGCGAGGTCGCCCATCTGCGCGAGGGGGTAGTAGCGCAGGTCGGTGTCGGGGAGCCTTGCGGTCTGGAACGTGGTCATGCGAGGAGATCCTTCACCAGCTCGCGCTCCTTTTCGAGCTCGGCGATCGTCGCCGTGACCTTCGTCTTGGCGAAGTCGTCGAGCGTCACGCCTCTCACGATCTCGTACGAGCCGTCGCCCTTCGACTGGAGCGGGAAGGAGGACACGAGGCCCTTCGGCACGCCGTACTCGCCATCGGAGACGACCGCCGCGCTGAACCAGTCGCCCTTCGCCGTCGGTGTCACGAGACTGCGCACGTGGTCGACGACCGCCTGCGCTGCCGAGAACGCGCTCGATGCTCCGCGCGCGGCGATCACCGCCGCCCCGCGCTGCTGCACGATCGGGATGAACTCCTTCTCGAGCCACGCACGATCGGCGACGCTCGCCGCGGGCTTGCCGCCGACCTGTGCGTTGGTGAAGTCGGGGTAGAGCGTAGCGCTGTGGTTGCCCCAGATCACCAGACGCGTGACGTCGCGTACGCGCGCCCCGGCCTTCGTCGCGAGGAGCGAGCGCGCGCGGTTCTGGTCGAGGCGGGTGAGGGCACTCCACCGGTCATCGGCAACGTTCTTGGCGTTCGCGCGCGCGATGAGGCAGTTGGTGTTGCAGGGATTGCCGACCACGACCACGCGCACGTCCTTCGACGCGTGCTGCGCGATCGCCTTTCCCTCGTCGACGAAGATCGGGCCGTTCTTGCGGATGAGGTCCCCCCGCTCCATGCCCGGCCCGCGTGGCATGCTGCCGACCAGTAGGACCCAGTCCGCGTCCGCATGGCTCTCTGCGCGGTCGGCGCTCGCGCTGACCCGCGAGAGCAATGGGTACGCGCCGTCCTCCAGCTCCATCACGACGCCTTTCGCCTTGTCGATCATCTGCGGGATGTCGGAGAGCCGGAGATCCACCTCCGTCTCGGCGCCGAACATCTCGCCGGCCGCGATCCGTGGCAGGAGCGCGTATGCGACCTGGCCGGTCGCTCCGGTGACGACGACGCGTACCGTGCTGCTCAAACCTTCGCCTTCCTTTCGACCAGTACTGCCTCTGCCTCGATCTCGACGAGGATCTTTGGATCGATGAACTCCACCTTGACGATGGTCGTGGCCGGGCGGATGTCACGGAACACCTCGCCGTGGATCACCGCGACGCTCTCGATGCTGTGAACGTCGCTGACGTAGATCCGCGTCATGATCACGTCGGACAGCTCCGCCCCGAGGTCGTTGAGCGCCGCGGTGATGATCTCCATCGCCCGGCGCATCTGCTCGACGACGTCGTCGGAAACGACCTGCCCGTCCGGGTCGAGGCCCGCGGTGCCCGCGACACGGACGACGTTGCCGACCCGCACCGCTCGCGAGTAGCCGAACTGGAACTCGTACTTGGTCGCGGTGGTGTGCAACCGCCGCCAGGTGTCGCTCATGCCCGCATCCTCTTGATCACCGCATCGGCGAACTCCTTGGTGCCGACGGCGGTGGGATCGTCGCGCTGGGGCTTGAGGTCGTAGGTCACGTCCTTCCCTTCCGCGACGACGCTCGCGATGGCCTTCTCGAGCCGGTCGCCGGCCTCGCGCTCGCCGATGTGCCGGAGCATCAGCACGCCCGCCAGCATGAGCGCCATTGGATTCACCTTGTTCTGCCCGGCGTATTTCGGAGCCGAGCCGTGGATCGCCTCGAAGACCGCGACGCCGTTCTCACCGATGTTCGCTCCCGGGGCGACCCCCAGCCCGCCCGCGAGCCCGGCGACGAGATCGCTCACGATGTCGCCGTACAGGTTCGGGAGCACCAGCACGTCGTACAGGTCCGGTTTCTGGACGAGCTGCATGCACATGTTGTCGACGATGCGGTCCTCGAACTCGATGTCCGGGTACGTCTGCGCCACCTCGCGAGCGATGCGCAGGAAGAGGCCGTCGACGAACTTCATGATGTTGGACTTGTGCACCGCCGTGACCTTCTTGCGGCCGTTCGCCCTCGCGTAGTCGAACGCGAACTTCACGATGCGCGTCGAGCCCATGACGCTGATGTACTTGATCGCGATCGCCGCATCCTCGCGGATCTTCGTGTGCGCGGCCTCTTCGATGACGCTCCGGACCTTCGCCAGCTCGGGCGTCCCCAGGTCGAACTCGATCCCGGCGTAGAGGTCTTCGATGTTCTCGCGTACGACGACGAGATCGATGTGGCCCATCGGGGCGTGGACGCCGGGATACGTCTTCGCGGGCCGGAGATTGGCGTAGAGGTCGAATTCCTTGCGCAGCGCGACGTTGACGGAGCGCATCCCGGTCCCGAGCTCGGTGGTGAGCGGACCCTTGAGCCCGACCTTGTTGCGGCGCACCGAGTCGAGCGCGCTCTTGGGGAAGGGATCCCCGAGCTTCTGCATCGCCGGGATGCCGATGTCGTGCACGTCCCAGTCGACGGAGACGCCGGTGGCTTCGATGGCGCGTCGGGTGGCCTCGACGATCTCGGGGCCCGTGCCATCGCCAGGGATGAGCGTGATCCGATGACTCAAGCGGCCTCCCCCAGGTCTGCGGCGGGCGTCCTTCGCATCGTACGCTCGGCGGCTGGCCATAGAACAGCCTTGTCGTTGATGTAGTGCCATAGAGGGCGCCTATGCTTGGAGCGTGGAGATCGGCCAGATCGAGGCCTTCGTCGAGGCGCAGCGGCGTGGGAGCATCACGAGGGCGGCCGAGTCGCTCGACCTCACGCAGCCAACGCTCACCGCGCGCCTGCGCAGCCTTGAGGCGGAGCTGGGCGCGCAGCTCCTGGCGCGCGGTCGTCGCGGCGTCAGCCTGACGGCGGCCGGACGGCGCTTCCTGCCGCGCGCACAGGCCGCGCTCGACGCGCTGCGGCGTGGCGCGGCCGAAACGCGCGCCGCCCGCGAGGGCCGCGGCGGGCGGCTGGCGGTCGGTCTCGCCTCGGACCTCGCTCTCTACATCGCGCCGGTGGCGCTCGCGCGTTTCGCGCGGACGCATCCCGACGTCGACGTCACGGTGCGCAGCGGACGCTCGCGTGCCGTCGCCGAGGCGCTCCGCGCCGAGGAGATCGAGATCGGCCTGGTCAGCCAGCTCATCGCGCTCACCGAGATCGCGTCACGTCCGCTTTTCGAGGAGCCGGTGCCGGTGGTCGTTGGACGCACGCATCCGTTCGCGAAACGATCGCGCGTGGCTATCGGCGAGCTCGCCGCGGCGGGCCTTGTCGTCCGCGACGCCGCGGCGTACCTCTACGCGCTCATGCTGTCCTATTTCGCCGCCGCCGGGACCGCGCCGCGAATCCTCATGGAGCTCGACAACACCGAGGCCTGCAAGCGCGTGGTGCTCGCGGGGCTTGGCGCCGCCCTGCTGCCGCAGATGGCGATCCGCGACGAGGTCAAGCGCGGAGAGCTCGTCGTGCTGCGGGTCGACGGGCCGCCTGTGCCGCGACGGACCATCCACGTGCTGATCCGGGCGGGAGCCGAGATCTCGCCGACGGCGAACTCGTTGCTCCGCGCCCTGCCTCGGCTCTAGTCCTTTCGCCCGCTGAGCGCGTACGCCGTGGCTTCCTCGCGCGTCATGGTCTGACTCTCAGCCCAAACTCGATCGAACCGCGCGCCCTCAAGGGACCCGCGCGTGGCGGCGATCGCGCGGTCGGTCTCGGCTTGCGCCTTCGGCGGCGAGCGGAGACCGATGCGCTCGCGGTAGCTCATCGTCGCCCCAAGAAGACGCGCGGCGCGCACCCACTCGCCCCGTGCGACGGCTATCTGCGCCGCCAGATCCCAGCACCAGGTCACGCCGCGATTCGAGTCGAGAGCCCCGAGGATCCGCAGGGCATCCTGAACGAGAAGTTCGGCGTGATCCGGATCGGGAACGTCGACCGCCAGCTCTGCTTCGTTTGTCAGCACGATGCCTAGCGCCGATCTCATCTCGAGATCGCGGCAGATGGCCTCCGCTTCCGCGAGTACGGACCGCGCCTGCGCGTTATCGCCACGGTCCCTGAGGACGGCGGCCAGCGTCTGCAGCGCGACCGCGTAGTTCGCGCGTGATCCGACCTCTCGATAGGATGCGATACAGGCGCGAGCCAGTCGCTCGGCCTCCAAGCCGTTGCCGGAACCGAGTTCGACCAATGCGAGGTCTTGCAGCGTCTGAGCCGCAGTTGTCCTATCCCCGAGCTTTTCCCACATCGCAAGCGCTCTCTGGTAATGCTGGCGAGCTTTCGCGAAATTCGCCTGCCTCATTGCGACGCGACCCAGTCCCATATGGCATCTGGCTACGCCGTAGTCGCGACCGGACGCCTGGTCGAGCTGGAGCGTGCGCTCGTAGAGCCTCTCCGAAAGCCGGTCATCACCCTGACCGGCCGCGAGCGCTGCGAGCGAGCGCATGGCGTCGGACCTGCCTCCGTCGTCGTCCAATCGTTCGGACCCGTCGAGCGCCGCTCGATGCAGCTGCGTCGCGGAGCTGAAGTCCTCAGACAGCATGGCGATGGTGCCCGCGAGGTTGAGCGCGGCCGCGCGCAGGGGCGCGTCGACCTCGCTCAGCCGGGGCACGACTCGATCACTCCAGAATCGTGCGTCGCTGAGATGCGAGCGCTCGACGGCGAAGCGACTGGTCGCGAGCCCGAGGCGAACGGCGGTCGTGATGTCATGCTCGACCGACCAGCGCATCGCAGAGCGCAGATTATCGACCTCGGCATCGAGACGATCGAACGATTCGCGCTGGCGCCCGCCACCGAGCGTGCCCAAACGCTCACGTTCGGCGAATTCCAGGAAGAAGCTCGCGTGCCCGCGACGTATGCTGTTCGCCTCGCCGCTCTCCGCGAGCCGCTCCAAGGCGTACTCGCGCAGCGTCTCGAGCATTCGGTATCGCGTGCGACCGTTCATCGCATCAGCGACTACCAGCGACTTGTCGACCAGCGAGGAGAGAACATCGAGCGCCTCTGCACGCGTCACGCGATCGTCGGCGCAAACGGTCTCGATCGCCTCGAGCGTGCAGCCGCCGGCGAACGCGGCGAGACGGCGCCACAACACCTGCTCTCGGTCGCTCAGGAGCGCATGGCTCCAATCGAGCGTCGCTCGCAGCGTCTGTTGACGCCGTGTCGCCGTCCGTGCGGCACCGGTGAGGAGCCGGAAACGGTCATCGAGGCGGTCGGCGATCTCGTACGGCGATAGGACGCGGGTGCGAGCCGCCGCAAGCTCTATCGCCAGAGGCAAACAGTCCAGACGATCGCAAATCCGATCGATCAACAGCGGGTCTCGATCCTCGTCAAAGTCCGGGTTCAACGAGCGTGCGCGTTCGGCGAAAAGCCGCCTGGCCTCTGTCAGTCCACCCACGCGAAAGACGCGTTCGCCCTGAACACCAAGCGGCTCTCGGCTCGTCGCGACGCAGATCAAGCCCGTCGAGCCAATGAGGAGATCCGCGACGATCCGAGCGCAGGCGTCGACGAGGTGTTCGCAGTTGTCGATCACGAGCAGTAGCCGTTTCGCACGCAGGTAATCACGCAGGAGGACGTCCACGGACTCGGCGGTACCGCGGATGATGTCGCCCGGTCGTTGACGAACGCCGAATGTCGCCGCGATCGTCGGTAGGATCTGTTCGGCGTCCACGAGCGGTGCGAGGTCCACGAACCACCTACCGTGCGGGAGATCGGTCACGCGCTCCGCCAACTCGAGCGCCAGACGGGTCTTTCCGCTGCCGCCTGCGCCTATGAGGGTTAGGAGCCGGACCTCGGTGAGCAACGTGCGCAGCTCGTCGATCTCTCGTGCCCGACCGATGAAGCTGGTCAGCGCGACCGGCAGATTGTTGACGAGGGCATCGGAGATGAGCGGCGGAAACGCATCGTGAATGTCGGGCTGATCGAGCTGGTACACGCGTTCGGTGCCGGGGAGATCCTTGAGCCGATGGTCACCAAGATCGCGGAGGCTCGCGCTGCCCGGTAGCGCCGAACGCACGAGTGTGGCAGCCGCTTCGGACACGAGCGTCTGGCCACCATGCCCGAGAACGAGGAGCCGGGCACAACGCACTAGCGGTTCGCCGACGTAGTGCTGTGCGTCGCGCTTCGCTACCTCGCCGGAATGTATCGCCATGCGCGCCTTGAGCTCTCCGACCTCGCCCCACTGCGCGTTCCTGAGCGCGCGCTGTCCCTGGATCGCAGCCGCGAGCGCGTCATGCGGCCGCGCGAATGCGCCATAGACCGCGTCGCCGACCGTCTCGAAGACGACACCGCCGTGCCGTTCGATCGCGGCACGCAGGAGGTCGTGATGCCTGATGAGCGCGGCCCGCATCGCCTCCGCGTCGTGCTGTAGAAGGCGAGTGCTCTTTTCGAGGTCGGTGAAGAGGAACGTCACGATGCCCGTCGGCAGATCGCCCACGCCGGGCATGCTAGTCGCCGACGCTGCGCCTGAGCCCTCACCTCGACGCGCGCGCCGACAGCGAATGCACCTTGAACGCGCTGCCGCGGCCGTCATGATGCAGCGGTGAGCGCCGAGCCGCGCGCGAACCCCGCGGTCCAGCAGGCGTACTTCTTCGTCGTCGCGCTCATCGCGATCCACATGGTGGTGCTCGGCGTGGCCAACCTCCTCCGCGTCGGCGCTGAGATCGCGCTCGGCGCCCAGAGCGGCGGATTCACTGGACTGCCGTTCGTATTCGCCGAGTTCAACCGTCCGCGAGAGCTGTACCGCGAGCAGGCGAGCCTCGCGATCGCTCTTCTCGCCGTCGGCGGTCCCGCGTGGTTTCTTCACTGGCGCGCCGCGCAGCGGTCCGTGGCGCGCGATCCGGCGCAGCGCGGCTCGGCGCTGCGCAGCCTCTATCTGCATCTCGTCGTGCTCATCACCGCCCTGCTCGTCTTCGGCTACGGGCAACGCGCTCTCCGTCTCGCGATGCACGCCACGTTCGCGGGCGACCTCACCTTCTTTCGGCTCGAGAGCTTCTGGGAAGCTCGGGCGGCTGGCGCGCTCTCGATGGCACTCGCTGCCGCCGTCACGCTGGCCTACCACCTGCGCGTCTCGATGGCCGATCGGGCGGCGACGGTCGTGCGCGGTCACGCGGCCGAGCTGCGTCATCTCGCCCTGTATCTCCTTGTCGTGATCGGCCTCTTCTTCGCGGCCTTCACCACCGCGGGCGTCATCGCGGGCCTTTGGTCGCGCGTGATCGCCCCGGCCCTTGGGGCGCCACCCACTGCGCAGCCGTTCAGCGGCCCGACGCGCGACGAGCTGCTTCGGTTCGACCTGGTGCAGTCGGTGCCGTCCATCATCACCGGCGCTGCGCTGTGGCTGGGCGCGTGGCTGCCGTTGCAGCGCGGCGTTCGCGCGCCCGGTGCGGATGGTGACGTCGAGCGCCGGTCAGTCTTACGCAAGCTCGCGGTCTATCTCGTCGTTGCGGTCAGCGCGGTAACGATGCTCGGCGCCGCGACGATCGGGATCGCCGCGATCGGACGGCGCGTGCTCGGAGATCCCGTCGCGGGGCAGTTCACGAGTCTTCAGACCGAGCTCGGAGGCCCGATCGGTTTCGGGATCGTCTTCGCGCTGGTCTGGCTGTTCCATCGCAGGGTCGTCGAGGGCGAGGCCACGCGCGAGGTGGAGCTCGAGCGACAGGCCGCGGTGCGGCGGATCTACTACTACCTCGTCGCGGCCATCGGGCTCGCCATGGCCGCGATCGGCACCGCCGGCGTGGTCGGCGTGACCGGAAGCGTCGTGCTCGGGCAGAACACGCACGGCAACGGCGAGACGGCGACGTACATCGCGCTGTGCATCGTCGGCTTCCCGGCGTGGGCGTTCCACTGGCTTGCGATGCAGCGGCGCCTCGACGACGCCGAACGAGGTGCGCTGCAACGACGTGTGTATCTGTACCTCGCCGTGCTCGGCGGCATCATCACCGTGCTCGTCGCAGGATCCGCCGCGCTCTTCCGCCTACTGAACGCGCTCCTAGCGTTCAGCTTCACGACGACGACCTGGCACGATCTGTGGCACCTCGTCGTCGACGCGTCGGCCGGCCTCGTGGCGTTCCTGTGGCACGTGCGCATCGTGCGCTCCGATCGCGCCGCGATACGTGTCGCCGAGGCAGAGCCGGAAGCGATGACCTATCCGTTCCTGGTGCGCATCGCCGGAGCCGATCTCGACAGCGCCCGCGAACGGCTCGCGGCCGCGCTTCCGAGCGACGCCAGCGTGACTGCGGTGCGTGTGACGCCCGACGGGCCCGGCGCCGTCTGGATCGACGCCCTCGTGCCCATCGAGAACGAGCGCGGGCCGGCGAGCATCATCGGCATCGCCGCGGCCGTGCTCGCCGCGTTCCTGCTCGTAGGGATCCTCGCGTCGCTCTTCCTGCCGAGCTTTTTCGCCTCCGCGCCGCCGGCCGAGCCCAGGCCGACAACGATGCTGGCGCCACCGCCACCGCGTGGCACGCTCCTGCGCGCGGAACGGGGACCCATCCTCGAAGCTGGCCGGGAGGCCGAGCTCGAGAGCCCGATCGCCGCTCCGGTGCTGGTCGAGGTGGAGGTCGCGCTCGACGATGCGATCACGACGCTTGACTGGACCGTCGGCGAATTCGAGGCGGGGCGGCTCGTCGTCCGGCTCGACAGCGATGCGCGGATCGCGCGCCTGTTGCTGGTCAACACCGAACGCAAGCAGGAGTCGCGGTTGTCGAGCGATGTTCCGGTCGCGATCCGCGGCCGCGCTGTGCGCCTCAGCGCACTCGTCGAACGCAATAGGCTCGCGGTCTGGGCCGACGAGATGTTCGTGTCCGATTTCTTCGGGAAGGCGGACTGGTCCGCCATCCATGTGCAGTTCGAGGCAAAAGGAGCTGGGTCGGTCCGCGTACAGGAAATGCGCGTCTGGCGGCCGCGTTAGATCAGTCCTTCACCTCGACGCGTGCGCGCATCTGGTCCGGATGGAGCGAACAGAAGTACAGGTACGTGCCGGGCTTGCCGAACGTCTGCGTGAAGGTCGCGCCCGGCGCCAGCTTGCTCGAGTTGAAGGAGTTGTCGTTCGCGACGACGGTGTGCTCGATCTGGTCGACGAGACTGTTGGTCCACCGGACCGTGCTACCGGTCTTGACCGAGAGCGTCGCCGGGAAGAACGCCATGCGGTTGAGGCTCACCTCACCGGGGCCGGGCAGCGGCGCCTGCGCCCACTGCGTCGGCGTGAACGGCAAGGTCCACGCGCGGAACGTCCAGTCCCGCTCCTTGTTCGAGCCGGCCGAGTGGCACGCCGCGCAGTTTCCGGAAGCCTGCGGAGCGGTCTGGAAGCTCTTGTCAGGACGGTAAGCGACCCACTCCCACTCGCCGCTGCGGCTCTCCTTGTACGCCTCGCCGAAGTCCCGCTCCTTCCGTCCGACGAAGATCGCGTTCAGCGTCGTGCGGATCATGTGGCCGTTCGGGTCCTTGATCAGGCTGCCCTGCGCGTCCTCGAGCGGACGCCAGGACTCGAACACCAGCACGCTGCCATACGGGAACGGCTGTCCCTGCTTGACGGTCGTCGCGACGTCGTTGAAGCAGATGTAGCTCACGCTCTTTGCGTCCTGCCGGTCGTAGACGTATGCGAACTTGAACTTGGTCTGATAGTCCTCGGGGAAGCCGACGCGGTCGGTCGTTGGCGCGGGCCGCAGCGTCGGCGTGGCCGTCGCGGGCGCCGCGGGACTCGCGGCCGGCGCGGTCGGTGGTGGCGCGACGGTGGCGGTCGCCGGAGGCGGTGCCTGCACCGAGCTCTGCGCGAGCCCGCCGGTCGCGCACGGCCTGCTGAACGCGGCCGCCGTCGCCGCTGGAGCGGCGGTCGCCGACGGTCCACCGGCGGGGCCGCAGCTGGTGATGAGCAACACGGTCACGGCGATCTGTGCCGCGAGCAGTCGGACCATCTCTTAGTCCTACTAGCCGCGAGCACGCTGGTCGGATCCCTGGGATCAGCGCGCGCCTCTCATTCCAAGCACAAACACCGCTGCGAGGACCAGGTGGATCGGCGATGCGACCCCGGACTGCGGCGGGAGCTGACCGGTCAGCACGCCGTATGCGTTCACCACCAGCGAGAGGGCCTGGACCACGAGATTCCCCACCAGGAGCGCCCCGAGCGCTTCTCCGGACGCATTGCGTGCCATCCAGTTGATCACGCCAAGTCCGATAAGAGTGGCGCCGGCACCACGCGACAGCGAGATCGCCACATCCGATGCTGTCACTCCGGAAGATCCGAGCACCGCCGCGGGAAAGACCACGAGAGGAACGCCGAACACGAAAGCCGCGACGGCGCCCACGGTGAGCGCGAGGCGCGGACTCAGCGTGACTCCCACTGCAGCGTGAGGACGCCGTCGGGCGCGGTGGCGCTCCTACGCTGCAGATAGACGCGCGCGGCGGCGAAGGTCGGACCGCGGGCGCCGGTATCGAAGACGAGGTAGCCGAATCCGCTCGCGTCGACGGGCAGCGCGCCGATCGACGCGACGGTGCCCGACGGTGACGTCACGTAGAGGCGGTACTCCTCGTACGGCATCGGATCGGGCAATCGTCCGGCCATCACGACCACCTGCGTGAAGGTGGGATTCGCGTAGAGCTTCCCGTACGGCGGTCGCTCGCCGGCGCGCTGCGGTCCGGCGGCCGCGAGGTTGATCTTCGTGGACGCGGGCGAATCGACGATGTCGAAGATGAGCGGCTGCTGTCCGGCCTTGTCGCGGAACTGCTGCAGCAGCGTCTGCTCCTGGGCGAGCGCCTGCTGGAGCTGGATGTTCCAGGTGACGAGGCCGACGATCGCGACGAGGACCAGCGCGACAGCGGCTGCGCGGAGGACCGTGCGCATTTCGAGACGCCGCGCGGATCGTCCCGCGCGCGCCTCGGCGGCGCGCAGGACGCGCGCGCGCAGGCCGCTCGGCAGGCGATGCGGCGATGCGGCCGCGAGCGCGTCGGGCAGTGACTCGACCACCTCGGGATACGCGTCGAACTCCTTCATCTCCTCTTTCATCTAGCCGGCTCCGCGCAGGCCGGATCCCAGCTCGCGGTCCAGGCGCTCGCGCAGCTTCTGGAGCGCGAGTCGCGTCCGCTTCTTCACGGTCCCGAGTGGCGTTCCGGTGTGCCGGGCGATCTCGGGCTGCGAGAGACCGGCGAAGTACGCGAGCACGAGGACGCGTCGCTGCTCCGAGGGCAGCGTCGCGAGAGCGCGCAGCAGGTCGGCGCCGCGCTCATGCGACCACGCGACCTCGTCCGGACCGGCGCTTCGGTCCGGCGCGTCGGCGAGGAGGCGCTCGATCTCGTCAGCCGCGACGATGCGCTGCTGGAGGCTGCGCCGCCGCAGCTGCGTCGTCAGGTGATGGCGCGCGATCGCGATGAACCACCACGCGAATCGGCCGCGGCGGTCGTCGAATTGCGCGGCCTTGTCCCACAGGCGGACGAACACCTCCTGCACCATGTCCTCGGCGTCGGCGCTACCGACCACGTGCGCCGCCCACGCATAGATGCGCCGGGCGTATCGGTCATAGAGCGTCGCGAACGCCGCGACGTCGCGCTTGGCGACGCGCGCGACGAGAACTTCGTCGCTCGGCTCGGCGCTCAGCACGGTGCGATGGTACTTGCGCTCTAGCGCGCGGCCTTCGCCGCGCCGACGGTCTCGTAGTACGCGCGCGCCGATTGGTGAAGAGGCAGGACGGTGGACGCGACGCGCTTCGCGTCGAGCGGCTCGGCGCCGTCACGCGTCTCGATCAAACACCACGCGATGAGATACGCGACGTCCTCCGCGAGATCCTTGCGGCAGACCAGAATCACGTCGCTGAAGTCCATGGTCACCAGATCCTCGGTCAGGCCGCGGAACCGGCCCTTCGCGACGGTTGCGCGCGGCCATCCGACCTTCTCGAGCTGCGCGCCGACCTCGGGATCGACGGGAACGAAGTTCATCGTCCGGTCTTTCGCGAGTCGCTCCCACGCCGGATCCGAGACTCCCGAGTGGAACACGGCGTCGGCCTCGCCGTTCAGGACCGCGTCGACGCACTGCGCGGCGTCATCGAGCTCGATGAAACGCCCGCCCCAGCCCTCGAGCATCTGGCGCGAGAGGCCCGACCGCTCGAGCACGTTCTGCGCGCCCATGCCGACGTGGTGGACCCCGTCGTTCGCCGACGTCGCGATGCGGAGGGGCACGCGCTCCTCCCGCAGATCCTTGAATGTGCGGATCCCGGTGCCGGCGCTGACCGCGAACAGCAGAGAGTCGGGTCGCGGGATCGTGCCGAGCGCGACGAGGTCGGGGAAGGCCTCGCGGACGTAGGGACCGGTCGCGCTGAGCGCCATACGCGTGAAGGACGCCGGCGTCACCAGGGCGATGTCGACCTCGCCGCGGCCCACGGCGCGGACGTTGTCGACGTGACCGCGCCCGTTCCAGATGGCGACGCGCGTGAACGGACCGGTGCGGCGGCTCACCTCGCGCGAGAGCCACCCGCCCATGTGGTGCAGCTCGCCGCCACCCTGGTCGCCCTTGATCTCGAGCGTGAGCGAACGGCGGACTTTTGGCTCAGGTGCCACGGCCGGAGAGTCTATCGACGGTTTGCTTCACTTTTTCCGCGCTTGCGCCGAAGCTCGTGAGCACCTGCGTACCTGCGCTGTTCGCGTCGGCGACGAGTGCGAGGAGCAGATTTTCCGGCGTGATCGGACGCGGTCCAGCGAGATCGGCGGCGACCTCGAGCACTCGATCGAGCCTTGGGGTCATGGCGATCACGGCCGTCTGCCACTCGGGTGGAGGAGCCAGTGCCTTCGCCACATACGGCCGCGCGGCTTCCAACGTGACGCGAAGATCGTTCAACGATCGTTGCGCGATCGTGCCATTGGCGCTGGCCAATCCAAGGACCAGATGCTCGGTGCCGAGCCAGGTGTGGCCGAGACCGACGGCCTCGTTCTGCGCGAGCGCGAGCACGCGCCTCGCGCCATCATCCAATCGGTCGACCGGGCGGATTCGGTCGACCGGGCGGATCGGCACGTTTGGCACAGCGGTCGTCCGGCCGAGCGCCGCCAGCACCTGGTGCCGCACCTTGTCCATCGAGAGGCCGAGCGATTCGAGCACGCCCGACGCGATCCCTTGCCCTTCGCGCACGAGCCCTAGCAGCACGTGCTCGTCGCCCACCTCGTGCTGACCGAGTCGGGCCGCCTCGTCGACCGCGAGCTCCATGACCCGCTGCGTGCGCGGCGAGAGCGTGATCTCGCTCGGCGAGACCGCCGCATCGCCGCGGCCGATGATGAACTCCACCGCGGTCCGCACCTTGGCGAGCTCGACGCCGAGCGAGCTGAGGACGCGTGCGGCCACGCCGTCGCCGTCGCGGACCAGCGCCAGGAGCAGATGCTCCGTACCGATGTAGTTGTGATTGAAGCGGATGGCTTCTTCCTGAGCCAGCGCGAACACCCTCCGACCGCGTTCGTTCAGGAGGTCCCTCCAGCGGCTCCCGCGCGCCGTCACAGGCGAGCCCTGACCGAGCGTTGCGATCACCTGGTGGCGGACCTGCTCGAGCTCCACGCCGAGCGAGCTCAGCGCCTTCGCCGCATTGCTCCCGCCTTCACGAACGATGCCGAGCAGCAGATGCTCCGTCCCGACGTGGCTGTGCCCGAGCTTGCGCGCCTCGTCGATCGCCAGCTCGATGATCTTCTTCGTGCGCGGCTGGAGAGTGATCTCGCTCGGACTCGTCGTCGAATCGCCGCGTCCGATCATCGACTCGACCGCTACGCGCACCTTGGAGAGCTCAACGCCGAGGGAGTCGAGCGCCTTCGCGGCGACGCCCTCTCCCTCGCGCACGAGACCGAGCAGCAGGTGCTCCGGGCCGATGTAGTTGTGGTTGAAGCGGATCGCCTCGTCCTGTGCGAGTGCGAGCACTCTCTTGGCGCGATCGTTGAACCGATCGAACGGTCCCATCCGCTCGAATGTACGGCTTGCTAGCGCGTCAGCTCGTCGCCTTCAGCGATGCGATGAGCAAGCGCCGCTGGAGCCTGAGCGTTTCAGGCACGGTCGCGCCGAGCTTCTCGAACCAGTCCCCGTGCGCGTCGAGCTCTTTCGCCCATTCGTCCCGGTCCACGCGCAGCGCGTCCTCGATCGCCTCGGGGCTCGCGTCGATGCCGCGTAGATCGAGGTCGGTCGGGCGCGGTGTGCACCCGATCGGCGTCTCCATCGCGCCCGCGCGCCCCACGGAGCGATCGATGATCCATTTGAGGACGCGCATGTTCTCGCCATACCCAGGCCATAGGTAGCGGCCGTCGTTGCCCTTCCGGAACCAGTTCACAAGGAAGATCTTCGGCGGATGCGCCATCCGCCCGAACATCGAGAGCCAGTGCGCGAAGTACGCGCCGGCGTCGTATCCGATGAACGCGAGCATCGCCATCGGGTCGCGGCGGATCCGTCCGACCGCGCCGGTGATCGCGGCCGTCGTCTCAGCGCCGGCGGTCGCGCCGAGATAGACGCCGTGCGTCCAGTTAAAGGACTCGATCGCCAGCGGGATCGTGTTCGAGCGCCGTCCGCCGAACAGGATGGCCGAGATGGGTACGCCGCGTGGGTCCCTCGCGTAGCGGGAGAGCGCCTCGTTGTTCTCCATCGGCGCCGTGAAGCGGCTGTTGGGATGCGCCGCGGGCTCCTTCGATCCACGCTTCCACGGACGTCCGCGCCAGTCGATGAGTTCGGTCTGGGGTCCGTCCATCCCCTCCCACCAGACGTCCATGTCGGGGGTGAGCGCGACGTTGGTGAAGATGCAGTCGTGCTCGAGCATCCGCATCGCGGTGGGGTTGGTGTGGTAATTCGTCCCCGGCGCGACGCCGAAGAATCCGAACTCCGGGTTGACGGCATAAAGTCGCCCATCGTCACCGACACGCATCCACGCGATGTCGTCACCGATCGTCCGGATCTTCCAACCCTGGAATGTCTGCGGTGGCACGAGCATCGCGAGGTTCGTCTTTCCCGACGCGCTCGGGAAGGCGCCGGCGATGAAGTGCGTCTCGCCCTCCGGGCTCTCGGCCTCGAGCAGCATCATGTGCTCCGCCAGCCAGCCCTCTTCCTTCGCGCGGTAGCTGGCGATGCGCAGCGCGAGGCACTTCTTGCCGAGCAGGGCGTTGCCGCCGTAGCCCGAGCCGACCGACCAGATCGTGTTGTCTTGCGGGAAGTGGCAGATGAAGCGGCGCTCGGGATCGCAGTCCGCCACCGAATGCAAGCCCCGATTGAAGTCGTCGGAGTCACCGAGGCGTTCGAGGACGTTCTTCCCGATGCGGGCCATGATCCGCATGTTGAGCACGACGTAGATCGAGTCGGTGAGCTCCACCCCCACCATCGCGAAGGGCGAGTCCGGCGATCCCATGATGTACGGGACGACGTACATCGTCCGTCCCTTCATCGCGCCGTCGTAGATCGCGCTCAGCTTGCGGTACGCCTCGTCCGGCGCCATCCAGTTATTGGTGTTCCCGGCCTCCGCCTTCGTCGGCGTGCACACGAAGGTGAGCTCTTCGGTGCGCGCGACGTCGTTTGGATTCGACCGCGAGTAGTACGACCCGGGGCGCTTTTCCGCGTTCAGCGGGATGAGGACGCCGTCGGCGACGGCGTCCGCCGTGAGCACCCTGCCCTCCTCGTCGGAGCCGTCGCACCAGTAGATGTGATCGGGCTTGCACATCCGCGCCATCTGGTCGACCCAGGACAGGAGATGCGTATTCGCGGTCGGAGCCTTGTTGGCGACGAGCAATCGTGAGCCCCCCGTATCGATGTGGAAGCGCGAGGGTAGAGCGTCCCGATTCTAGGCGCGCCGCACTGACATGATCCGGACAAGGACGAGCGCGACGATCGCCGCGATGGGAAGCGCCAGCGCCACCGTCACGAGGAACGGGAGCAGCGGATCCGCCTCGTAGAGAAATCCGGCGAGGGTACCCCCGCCGCCGAACCCGACGGAGAACGCGAGCTGGTACGTGGCGTAGCCCAGCGCGACGCGCGATGGCGGGAGGATCCGTTCGACGGCCGCCGCCAGGACCGGGTTCGCGGCCTGCGTTGCCCCCAGCAGGAAACAGCTCAGGGCGACGAGCGCCTCGGCTCGACCGGCGAGCGCGAAGAGCCCCGCGGCGACGGTCAGCACGCTGGCCGCCCCGAACAGCGCCGGTACGGGTCCGATCGAATCCGCAAGGCGCCCGTTGCCCGCGGCCAGCACGGCAGAGCCGAGCGCAACGAGTCCGATGTAGTTGCCGACGCTCTCGAGCGGGACGGCGGCGATGTCGCGCAAGTAGACCGGCAGCAGCGCGATCGAGACGATCGAGAGCGACGCCGCGAACGGCGCGATCGCGAGCAGCGTCCAGAACGTGCGTGGGAAGCGCAGCCGCTCGCGCACGAGGACCGGCGGCATCGACCGCACACCGAAGATGAGCATGCTCGAGAGGGCGAACGCGACCACGGCGACGGCGATCGTCTCGCGCAGACCGATCGCGGCACCCAGCCGGCCCGCGAACGGCGCGCCGATGATGTTCCCGAAGAAATAGGCACCGAACACGATCCCGATCGCGCGTCCGAGGGCGCGGCGGTCGGTGGTGGCGGCGAGCTGCGCCATCATGATCGGCACCGCCGCGCTCCCGGACCAGTACAGCGCCGATCCGATGAACGCCGCGTGCCATTCGTGGACGAGAAGGAAGGTCGCGGCGCCCGCGGTCGACAGGAGCCAGGTCGCGACGAGCACGGGTTTGCGGCCGATGCGGTCGGCGAGGTATCCAGCGGGTAGGAAGCACAGGGCCGCGAAGACGTTTCCAGCGCCAAAGACCAGACCGATGTCCTGCGGACCGGCGCCGAGCTCGCGCAGGAACAGCGGCCACACCGGCGACAGCAGTCCGAACCCGGTACCCCAGAGGACCTGCGCGGCGGTGAGCAGCCAGACGTCGCGTGGGAGCTTCGTCAGCGACCCTTCACGATGCCCACGGCGCGCCGCTCGTCGAACTCCGTGCGCGCGCGCGTGAGGATGGCGGGATCGGTCAGCACGTCGATCGCCGTGAGCGTCAGCGCCTTCGCCGCCACCAGCGCCTGCTCGAGCGCCCTGGGCGTCACCGCAAGGTCGCGGAACGCCACCGAGTGCCCGGGCACGGGGTCCGGAGAGAGCGCGATGTACGGATGGATCGCCGGGAGGATCTGCATGACGTTGCCCATGTCGGTGGAACCGACGCGCTCGTCGTCGCGCGCTTCGAAGACCTGCTGGCCAAGATCGCGCATGTGTGCCGCCCAGCGCTCGGCGATCGGCGTCGAGAAGACCATGTTCTCGTAGCCCGCGTTCTCGTCGACGGTCATCTTCACGGTCGTGCCCGTCGCGGTCGCGGCGCCCTCCGCGCAGGCGATGAACCGGCGGAGCACCTCCTGCTGATAGCGGCGGTCGAGCGCGCGGATGCTGAAGCGACCGATCGTGTGGTCAGGGATGACGTTCGCCGCGCTGCCGCCTTTGGCGATGATTCCGGCGACGCGCGCGTCGCCGCGGAGCTGCTGGCGCATCGCGTTCGCGCTGTTGAACAGCTGGATGAGCCCATCGAGGGCGTTGATCCCCTGGTCCGGCTGCGATGCGGCGTGCGCGGCCTTGCCGAAGTACTCGACCATGACGCGATTCGACGCGAGCGAGTGACGCCCGGCGAGGCTCCGGCCGGTGGTGGGATGGATCATCATCGCGGTGTCCACGTCGTCGAAGCCGCCAGCACGCAGCAGCGCGACCTTCCCACCGCCGCCCTCTTCGGCCGGCGTGCCGATCGCCGCGACCGATCCCCCGGTCTCGTCGATCACGGAGCGCGTCGCGACCGCGGCGGCGGTGCCGATCATCGCGATGAGGTTGTGGCCGCAGCCGTGCCCCAGCTCCGCGAGCGCGTCGTACTCCGCGAGGATCGCGACGCGCGGCCCGTTCTTCTTGCCCGTGGCGTCGCCGCGGTAGGATGTCTCGATCCCCTTGTACGCGCGCTGAACGCTGAACCCGGCGCCCTCGAGGAACTCGGTGAGGCGGATCGCCGCTTCGCGCTCTTGATAGCCGAGCTCCGGCTTCGCGTGGATAGCGCGGGAGAGCGCGAATAGCGCGTCGCGACGCTCGTCGATCGCCTGCAGCGCGCGCTGTCGCAGGGCCTTGGGATCGCTCACGCGGCCACAGTAGCGAGAGCGCGCCAACGCTGGTGCGCGAGGCACACGACGGTCACGCCCGCGACGCAACGCCTGCCAGAGACCGATGGTTCGGTGGAGGGTCGTCGCCACTACGCGTGCTGTGAGGAGTCTTGGTGGCCCGTGATCATCGCGAGGATGATGCGGTCGAGCGCGCGATCCGCCCCTTCGAACAGCGACGCGGCCTGCGACGACTCGAGGGAGCGTCGCCGCGCGACCTGCGCGATCTCGGCCATGAAGCGCGCGCGGAAGAACAGGAACATCTGTGTCGACTCGCCGAGCGACAGTCCGGCGCGCTTGGCCTCGACGCCGTACTCGCGCCCGAGCGTCTCCGCCTGGCCGAGCAGCTGCTCGCGGCCGGCGCGACGCGTGGTGTCGAGATGTCCGAGCAGCAGGTCGCTCATGCGCACGCCGCGTTCGCGGAACCAGCGCAGCGAGCTCTCGTCGAAACGGCCGCGCCAGTCCTGCTGGCTGAGATCCGTGCGCACTCGCCGGCGGAACTCCGCCGAGACGCGGTCGGGCGGCTCGCCCAGCGCGGTGAGCGACGTGCGTCGCGCGGCCCGCGGGCGCGGCAGCAGCGCGTCGATCGCCGACCGCAGGAAACGGCGGTGTCCGCCGGGCGTCGTGAAGACCTCGATCTTCCCGTTGTCAGCCCAGCGGCGCAGCGTGTCCGGATCCACGCCGAGCACGCGGCTCGCTTCACCGAGGGTGAGCCAATCGCCGCGCTTACTGGAGTCCGTCTGCGTCGGAATACCGTAAATCTAGGCGAATCTGGCGCGGCGGTGCTGCGGTAGTGTCCGGTTTCGCGCTACGGATACGCGCTAGAGCGGGATCGCACGGATAGACTGGTCGCATGGCGAAGCCGAAGAAAGAGCCGAAGATGCCCAGAGACGTGAACAGGCTGGGCGCACGGATTGTCGAGATCAGCACTGGGAGCGCAACCCCCAAGCCGAAGCGCCCCAGACCCCCGAAATAGCACAGGGCGAGCCTTGTAAGCTCGCCCCGAGCAGCCGCCTTGTGGAGCCATTCTAGGCACTATTCAAGGGCAATTCCAGAGATTGAGTGAGCCTGGCGAGAATCAAACTCGCGACCTGCCGATTACAAGGCGGCTGCTCTATCACTGAGCTACAGGCCCACCTCAATGGTACACGATTCGTAAGGTTGCCCAGATATCGAGCAGAGCTATGTGGCGGGGTGATAACGGTGGTCGCTCTGTGGGCTGGCGCGTTTTCATCTAGTTGTCCTGAACCACGACACGTGCATCATCGAACAAATGGCCTGTGACTCGTAAGCGATAAGTCGCGAATTCCATGGCGTTGTGCGCTATTGCTCTGTCTATCTGTGTGATATAACGAGGGGTACGTAAGGTCGGAATCTGTGAGGTAGTAAATGAGTCCCGCAATTAGCGAGTCAAAGAAGCCGCCGTCCGACGAGAAAGTCCGAAAGCAACGGCGATCTGTCCGCTATCCCGCGTACAACCTCGCGGATTCCGTCGAGGTCGCGAGGCGGATTACGGAGGACGGTGGCGGTATCGCTAGCCGTGACCGACTGGCTGCGTTCCTCTCGTACTCGACGACCAACAGCGGGGCGTACCTCGGGCGCATCGCTGCCGCGCGCCTCTTCAATCTGATCACCACCCAGGGCAGCGACTTCCTGATTACGCCGCTGGCTCAGGAAATTCTCATGCCCGTCTACGGCGAGCAAGCTCGGCAGGCTTTGGTAAAGGCGTTCTTCAATGTGCCGCTCTTCAAGGAAATCTACGAGGAGTACAACGGCAAGCCGATTCCGCCTGAGTTCGGGATGAAGAACTTTCTGCGAACGCGTTACGGACTGAACTCGCGGCAGTCCGACGAGGCATATCGGACGCTCATTGAATCGGCGGACACGGCGGGTTTCTTCACGACCAGGAACGCGCGAACGCACCTGATCATCCCGCAGATCAGTCAGCCAACCCGGCCGAGCACTCGGATCGATGAGGATTCTCGGGGTTCAGATGCAGTTGGCGAGCCTGTTTCTGCCGGAGGCTCGGGTGATGGAGGCAACGAGGGGCCGATCTCACGAATGGCTCCGTTCGTGGCCGCGCAGCCGACGGACATGGCCTCAGTGAGGGCGGCTTACGTGAGCGCGCTCATCGAAGTACTGAAGGAGAGAAGCAAGGAAGGCGAACTCGACGACAAGTTGATGGAGCGTATCGAAAGACTTCTCGATGAGTCGAAAGCGCCAGCGGAGAGTCAGTGAATCGCCTGACCACGGCACAGCGCGCGCGGATCGTTGCCGCTCTAGTGGAGGTCAACGGCATCCGTGCCACGGCGCGTTTGACGGGCGCTGACAAGGAGACTGTCATGCGCCTTCTGGCCGACGTTGGGGCCTCCTGCGACGTGTACCAGCGTGGCGCGATTCGAAACATCGGCAGCCGCCGCATCGAGTGCGATGAGACTTGGTCGTTCGTCGGCGCGAAGGCAAAGAATGTTCCCGAGCAGCGTAGAGACGAATACGGGATCGGGGATGCGTACACCTGGTCGCGCTCGATCCAGACTCCAAGCTCGTCCTGACGTGGCGCGTCGGTCAACGAACACCCGACGACGCCGAGCGGTTCATGGCCGACCTTGCGGACCGCGTTGCCGGTCGCATCCAGCTCACCACGGACGGCTACAGCCCATACGTCACCGCCGTCCTGCTGGCGTTCGGCAGGCATGTGGACTTCGCCCAGCTCGTCAAGGAATACGCATTCGTGAAACCTCACGACTATCGGTACAGCCAGCCCAAAATCGTGAAGTCGCAGAAGCACATCGTCTTTGGCAGCCCCAACGAGCGCGAGATTTCCACCTCGCACGTCGAGCGCCAGAACCTGACGATGCGGATGAAGATGCGCCGATTCACGCGGCTGACTAACGCCTTCTCAAAGAAGATTCAGGCCACAGAGAACTCCGTCGCCTTGCGTTTCATGCACTACAACTTCTGTCGCGTCCACCAGACGCTAAAGACGACTCCTGCAATGGCTGCGGGGATCGCAGATCACGTGTGGACGCTGGAGGAAGTCGTCGGCCTGCTCAATCCCCGTGAACTGGCGGCAGCGTGACGACGCCCAGGCGGCGCAATCGCACACGCGTTCACCGTGTTATCCTGCTGACACTCTTCCCCGCCGTCCGCGCCGCAAGGTGTGAACTGGCGGGGCTATTTTTTGCGGGATGACGCGCTGCATCGTGTTTGTCGATGAGCAGAACGTCTATCGAGACGTTCGGCGCGCGCTGTTCGAGGAATACGACCCGACGCCGATGGGCCAGGTTTCGCCGAGGCTGCTTGCGGAACTGCTTGTCGCGGCCCGTCAGACAGAACCGCCGCGCGAGCTTACGGAGGTCCGCGTCTACACCGGACGACCCAGTGAGGTCCGGGACCAGCGAACGTACTGGGCGCATATGCGCCAGTCGGCGTCCTGGGAGCGCGACCCGCTGACGAGGTTGATCTGGCGCACTTTGCGCTATCCGAACAACTATCCCGAACAGCCGCCGCGACAAAAAGGGATCGACGTGCATTTGGCGGTAGATATGGTCCGGTTGTACGTCGAGGATCGTTACGACGTGGCGATCCTCGCCTCGACCGACACGGACCTAGTGCCTGCCCTAGAGGCACTATTCGAGATAGATCGTGGTCGGGGCTATCCGCCCGTAGAGGTTGCCGCGTGGATCACGGAGCTACAGCCGAAGCGTCTGAGGGTGAGTGGTAGGGATATGTGGTGCCACCAGTTAGGGTTCGGGGACTATCAGAAAGTGGGCGACCTAACCGACTACAACGTGCCGTAGCGCGAAACCGGACAATACCGGTGCTGCGGCCGTGGGCGGCCGCCCAATACCGGTGCTACTCCGGCCGGACCGGGACGCCGGCCCCGACCACCTCGTCGGCCGCCGGCTCGCGCACCGCGTACTCGCGCAGCGGCGTGACGGCGGCGAGCGCCGCGCTCGCGACCGCGAGCCCACCAGCCACGGCGAACGCGACGGCGCTCGACGCCGCGACCACGATCGCCGATAGCACCGCTGGCGATGCGCTGTTCGAGATGAGGACCACCGTGCGGAACGCGCCATTCGCGCGTCCGCGAAGACGCGCCGGTACGTCGCGCTGACGCGGAATGAAGGCGTAGATGATGAAGGCCTGCCACCCGAGCTCGCGAACGGTGAACCCGGCGACGATGGCTCGCCAGTCCTGCGTGATCGCCGCTACGAACGACCCAAGACCGGAAGCCGCGATCGTCGCGATCATGCTGTGACCCATGGGCCGTCCACGCGCGAGGCGCGGCGCGATCAGCGATGAGAGGATCGTCAGGCCGCCGCTGAGCGACAACGCCAGGCCGATCGTGACCTGGTCGAGGTGCTGCTCCTCCCGCAGCACGTAGATCATCAGCGTACGGAGGCCCACGCCGCCGAGATTGGCGATGGACATCACGACGAGCAGCCAACGGAGGATCTTCAGGCGCCAGACGAACGCGAATCCTTCGCCGATCTCACGCAGGACGTTGGGCAGCGTCAGCGGGGCGAGAGCGTCTTTCGACGACAGATATGAGGGCGGCATCCGGTAGAAGACCGCGAGCGTCGGCAGGAACGCGAGCGTGGCGAACCACATCGCGTTCACGCTGCCCATGGCCGCGATCGCGAGCCCGCCGACGGTCGGTCCGATGACGCGCGCGGCGCCGTCCGCGGCGAAGAAGATCGAGTTCGCCTCGGTGAGCTCGTGCTCGTCCACCAGCGCCGGAACGACGCTGAAGTCCGTCGTCACGCCCCAGAGGACCTCGACCGTTCCGAGCAGAAATCCGAAGACATACAGGAGCTCCACCGAGAAGGCGCCGCTCAGCGCCGAGAGTGGGATCGCCGCGGTCAGCGCGAGGCTCGCGAGATCACATGCGATGAGGAGGCGGCGCTTGTCGACACGGTCGATGAGCGCCCCGGCGGGTGCGCCGAACAGGAGGTAAGGAAGCGACTGCACGACGCGCAGCGCCGCGGCGGAGGCGATCGAATGCGTGAGATCGAGCACCAGAAGGGGGAGCGCCAGCCGGGCCACTTCGTCGGCGATCGCGCCAAGGCCGAAGGCTCCGGTGAACGCGGCGAACCAGCCGTGCCGGAGCGGACCTCGTCGCATCGCCCGCCGAGCATATGAGCGAGCCCGACCGGACGGCACGGCCCTTGCGAATGGGAAGGACGAGTTAGCGAGAGGAGGTTCGCATGGGCCAGGTCAACGTCAATCCGGGCGGTACGGACAACGGGTTCGGCGCTGGGATGATCATCGGCATCATCCTGCTCATCCTCATCGTCCTCGTGCTCATCTTCTACGCGGGACCCCAGATCTTCAGCCCCGGCACGACCCCGCGTTCCCTGATCGACGCCCTCACCCTCGTCTAAGAGAACGAGCAAAGGCCGATGTCCGAATGGCACGTCCCCTGCTCGTCCTCTCGACGCGCCCACATGGGCGACGTTGGATAGGAGGCCTTCGATGCAGGAGAAGCAGCCTGGTCAGGGCGACCTCGGCAAGGAACGCAAGCCCGAATGGCCGGACACCGGCAAGCAGGGCGGCGACATCGGCAAGAAGGGCGGCGGCGAGAAGCCGGAGGACAAGCCGAAGGAGAAGGAGCCGACCGTCTAGCCTCCGGACACTCCGTTCTCGAGCAGAGTTCCGAAGATCACGAGGATCGCGTATCCGGCGACGATGGCGGTCATCAGGAGTCCTGCGATGATCGCGAGTCCCAAGAGCGTCGTCTGCCGGGTCGCGGTCCTCGCGTCTATTTGCTTCTCGATCACGCGGTATGCCACGCTCGCCATTTGCACCGCCGACCGCGCCACGATGAATACGCCGCCGGCGATCCCCGCGCCGACCGCAAGCCAGATGAGGATCGCGCCCTCGACATTGGTCATCGCTCGTTCATTCTGCGCCCGCCAAGTGCCGCTGGAATGTCTCCAACGAGAAGTAGGCGTCCTCCATCGTCCAGTCCGGATCGCGCGCGAGATCCATGACGTCGGGCGATCCATCGATGAGCGGTGCGAAGTGCGCGCTGATGGGCGGGGGCAGCTCGGAGAGGTCGCGGAAGTTCGTCGGAATGTCGGCGAAGTACTCCACCGGATTCGCATGCGCGCCCTGCCTGAGGAACGACGTCGTGACCCACTCGAAGTAGCGGCGGTATCCGCGCGCGACCGTCCGGCTATCGCGCACGGCGCGCCGTAGATACGCGAAGTCGCGGTCCTCGTCGAGCCGATAGAGCGGGTGATTCCAGCAGACATAGTGAAAGAGCTCGTGGCATGCGGACAGCTCGACCTGATGTAGTCCCTCGTACGTCTCCACGCCGGCGGCCAGCTCGATCTCATTCCGATCCGGGTAGAAGCCGCCGCCGCCGCGCGCGTCGGTGCGGATGATGCGGCAGCGGCCGGCGAGCTCGCGCACCTCCGGCGGGAAGCCACGGAGCGCGCGCTCGACCAGAACCTCACCGGGCGTGACGTAGACGTAGCGCGGGCGCGGCGCGAGCGCGGCCCGCACCGCGCCAAGCCGCTCCGCGGGCAGCCGCTCGGCGAGCGCGAGCAGCACCCGTCCCAGTCGCACAGAGGTGTTATAGGTGGTGCGACGTGTACCGCGCCGAGGCTCCCGGCCGCGTGAATCTCATCGGCGAGCACACCGATTACAACGATGGCCTCGTCCTCCCGACCGCGACACCGCAACACACCAGGGTCGCGGTCGTCGTGCGCGACGACGACGTCGTTCACGCTCGCAGCGAAGGCTTCCCGGAGGTCAGCTTTCGACTCGGAGACGAGCGGCGCTCCGGCGATTGGGGCGATCACATCGCTGCCGTGACGTGGTCGCTGCGGAGCGAAGGCCACGCGCTCCGTGGCTTCGAGGCGGACGTGTCGTCGCGCGTGCCGGTCGGCGCGGGCCTGGCATCGAGCGCTGCGCTCGAGGTCGCGCTGCTGCGCGCGCTGGGCGAGGCGTTCTCGCTCTCCCTGGACGATCGGGCCATCGCGCGCCTCGCGCATCGCGGTGAACACGACCTGGTCGGAGCGCGGGTCGGGACGATGGATCAGCTCGCCGCGGTCTTCGCGCGTGCCGGCGAAGCGTTGTTCATCGACATGCGTTCGGGTGCGATGGAGCGCGTGCCGATCGACGAACGCCTGGCGCTCGTCGTCGTCGATTCGGGCATCGCCCACGCCCATGCCGCGGGCGAGTACAACCGTCGGCGCGCCGAGTGCGAGGCGGCGGCGAAGGCGCTCGGCCTTCCCGCGCTCCGCGACGCGACGGTGAACGACGCGACGCGGCTGGCCGTCACCGCGCCCGCGCTCGCGAGACGTGTGCGGCACGTCGTCGGCGAGAACGAGCGCGTGCGGCTCTTCGTCGCGGCGCTTCGCGCCGGCGACGCGGCGCGGTGTGGCGCGCTACTGGATGCCTCGCACGCGTCGCTGCGGGACGACTTCGAGGTCTCCCTGCCCGAGCTCGATGCGCTGGCCGATGCGCTTCGGGCGCAGGGCGCGGTGTTCGGCGCGCGCCTGGTGGGCGGAGGCTTCGGCGGCGCGGTGCTCGCGCTCGCGTCCGCCGATCGCGCCGCCGCCGCGGCACACGAGGCCGCGCGCGCCTACTCGTCGCGGACCGGTCGCGCTGGTCGCGTGCTTCTGCCGGCCTAGGACCCTTCGACCTCGATCTCGTCCACGACGTCGTCCACGCCGGGGACGCGACCGGCGACCGCAAGGGCATTGTCGGTATCGGCGAGATTCGGCACGGTGCCGCGGAGCGTGACCACCCCGTTGTCGGCGCTGACCTCCAGCACGAGGTCGGTCGTCGTCGCGTCGCGCGCGAGCTCGCGCCGCACCGCGTCGACGAGCGGATCGACGTCCATGCGAACGAACCCGCCGCGAAATGCGTGCCAACGCCATACTCATCATCTTGGCTCGACCCTCCGCGGACGCGCCGCGCATCTTCACCGGCATCGCGCGCACGTATGACCGCGCTGGCGCGGTGCTCTCTCTTGGCCAGGATCCACGCTGGCGCCGCGCGCTCGTCGAGTCGATCGCCGCGCGACCCGGCGAACGGGTGCTCGACGTGGCGACCGGGACCGGGCTGGTCGCGGCCGAGCTTGCGGAGCGGTACGGCTGCGAGGTCGTAGGCCTCGACCAGAGCGCCGACATGCTCGCGACCGCCGCCCGCCGCGACGGCGCCATCGCCGGTCTGGTCCGTGGCCGCGCCGAAGCGCTGCCCTTCCCGGACGCCGCGTTCGACCACCTCACCTTCACCTATCTGCTCCGGTACGTCGACGATCCCGCCGCCACCATGCGCGAGCTCGCCCGTGTGGTGAGGTCGGGTGGTCGAATCGCCGCGCTCGAGTTCGGTGTGCCGCCCTCGCCGCCGACGCTCGCGCTCTGGCGCCTCTACACGCGGATCCTGCTTCCGATCGGTGGCCTGTTCGTCTCGCGCAAATGGCGCGATGTCGGCGCCTTCCTGGGGCCCAGCATCGAGCGCTTCTACCGCGCTCACCCCCAGAGCGAGGTCGAACGCTATTGGCGCGACGCCGGGCTGCACGACGTCCGATCCCGCCGCATGAGCCTGGGCGGAGGGATCGTCATGAGCGCGACACGCGGGACCGCCGCGTCGCCAAGGGCGGAGACAGAGCTCGGCGCCGCGTTCTACGCCCTGCGGCCGGGAGGCTGGCGTGATTACTGGACGCTGCTCCATCCGCCGTACACCGCGTGGCACCTGTCATACGTGCTGCTCGGTGCCGCCCTGGCGCCCGCGCCGGACCCGCGGATGGTCCTGGGTGCGCTGGCCGCGTTCGGGTTGGCGGTGGGCATCGCGGCCCACTCCTTTGATGAGCTGCGCGGCCGCCCCCTCTCCACGCGCATCCCATCGCGCGTCCTCATCGCGCTGGGCGCGCTCGGCCTGGCCGGCGCGGTCGCGCTTGGTCTGCTCGCGGCGACGATCGTCGGGCCGGCATTCCTTCTATTCGTCGGGCTGGGGGCCGCGTTGGTCGTCCTCTACGCGTTCGAGGCGCCGCTCGTGCATTCCGACGCCGGCTTCGCGTTCGCCTGGGGCGCGTTCCCGGTGCTCGCGACCGCCTACGCGGTCGGCGCGCCTCTGCTACCCACGATCGCCGTCGCGCTTGCGGCCGCCCTGCTGAGCCTGGCGCAGCGTCGGCTCTCGACGCGCGTCCGCTCCATCCGTCGTCGGGCGGTCTCCGTGGAGGGCGAGGTCGTCTACCGAGACGGTTCGCGGGAGACGATCGATGCGGCGGCGTTGATCGGCGCCCCCGAGGCGGCGCTCCGCGTGCTCTGGGTCGCCGCGCTCGCGCTCGGGGTCGGTGCGCTCCTGTCGCGCTGGATGTGACCGCCTGACGGGCTCGTCGGTAGCGTGAAGTGGAAGCGAGACCCCAGCCCCGGCTCGCTCTGGACCCAGATCCGTCCACCGTTCATCCACACGAGGCGACGCGCGATGGCAAGGCCGAGACCGGTGCCGCCGTGGCGGCGGCTCGATGACCCGTCCGCCTGCCTGAACTCGTCGAAGATGATCTGCTGCGCCTCGAGCGGGATGCCCTCGCCGGTGTCTCGCACGGTCACCTGGATCGCGTCGTCGAGCGCCGTGGCGCTGATGACGATCTCGCCTTCGGCGGTGAATTTGACCGCGTTCGCCGCTAGGTTGATGAGGATCTGTCGCACCTGCTGCGGGTCGGCCCAGGCCGACGGCAGCGTGGCGTCGAGCTGGGCCCGCAGCACGACTTGCTTCGCCGCGGCGCGCTCCGCAAGCAGCGCCACGACCTCGTCGACGGCGTCGCGGATGGGGAAGACCTTGGGCTGCACATCCATCTGACCCGCCTCGATCTTCGCCAGATCGAGCAGGCCGTTGATGATGCCCAGGAGGTTGTCCGCGGCCACGTGAACGCGCCGCAGGTCCGCCGACTGCTGCTGGTTGACCGGACCGTCGAGCCCTTCCAGGATGAAGTCGGTGTAGCCGAGGATCGCGTTCATCGGCGTGCGCAGCTCATGGCTCACGTTCGCGATGAACTCGCTCTTCAGCCGGCTAGCCTCCTCGAGCTTCACGTTCGTCGCGCGGAGCTCGGAGACGAGCGCGGCGTTCTGGCCGTCGCGCGACGAGAGGGCGCCGGCCATCGATTGGAACGAGCGCTCGAGCTGTCCGATCTCGTGTGGCGAGCCTGTCGCTATCGGCGCGTCGAGGTCGCCCTCCTCGATCCGGCGCGCGGCGCCGGCGAGGTGGACGAGCGGCGAGGTCAGCGTGCGCGCGGTGCGATACGAAAGGAGGACCGCTGCCGCCGCGAGCGCGACAGCGCCGGCCAACACCGCCGCCGCGAGCTGGCGCTGGGCCTCCTCGAGCGGCGCGAGTGGAAGGAACGAGACCAGGATCTGGGGCTGCGCCGAAGACGACCGCACCAGGCCGAAGATCGCGGCGTAGCGCTTGCCACCGATAGTGACGTCCTGCGTTACGGTGCCGAGCGAGAGCGTCATCGCACGCGTGTCCGGAAGCTGCGACGCGTCGAGGCCCGCGATCGTGCTCACCTTGACCTGGCCGTCGACGATCATCGCGATCTCGGAATCAGACGAAGCGCGCATCGTCTTCAGGAACGCGCTGTCGAGGAGCGAACCTGCCTCGACGAAGCCGGGCGTATTGAGCATGTCGTTGGCGCTGATCGGCGTGATCGAACGGATCATGAGCCCCTTGGGCTCGCTGTAGATGAGCCAAGAGTTCTCCGCGCGTGCCTTCGCACGGATCACGAGCTCCGGCGGCAGTGTGTCACCGGGGGCGAAGTCCTGCGCTCCGGCGATGATCTGTCCGTCGGGGTCGGACACGAAGGCGAGGTCGAGCGCGAGCCGGGACTTGAGCGGAATGAGCAGCTCGCGCAGGGCCTTTGCGTCGCGGGCGGTCGTCAGATCACGAACGCTCGACAGGGCCGCCAGGACCGCACCCGATCGGAACGTCTGCGTGATGCGATCGTCGAGCCCGCTGGCAGTGGCGCCGGCGACCAGCCGTGCCTCGTCATCGAACCGCTCCTGAAGGAGTCGCTGCGAAACGACCAGCGCGATCGCGACGATCAGGACCACGGGCACCAGGCCGATGACCAGGCTTCGAAAGAGGATCGTCCGACGGAGGCTCGGGGCGACGAGCGAGGCGGCACCACGCAGCAAGGGACGCATCTAGTTCGCGCTTGCCGCGATGCGCTGCCCCTCCGGACTCCGGACAAATTCGAGGAACGCCCGCGTCGCCGGCTTGAGCTTGGACTCGTCGATCGGATAGACGATGAGCAGCGGACGTCCGATCTTGTAGGCGCCGCTCAGGAGGTTCTCCGTGGTCGGCGTGACGCCATCGATGGAGAGCGCGTGGACTGTCGGATCGCTGAGCGTACGGCTCGAGGTCGTCGCCATCCCGATGGATGCGCGGAACGATCCCACGGCCTTCAAGGTCTGCTCGAGCTCGAAGACCTCGGTCGTGTCTTTCGCGTACGTCGCCTTGCCGCCGAAGAAGTACGACTCGAAGTTCGTCCGCGTCGCTGCGTTGGATTCGCGGATGAACACCTTGATTTCCTCGTTGTTCCAGCCGAGCTCGGACCAGTTCTTGATCTCGCCGGCGAAGACCTTGCGGACCTGCTCCTTGGTGAGGTTCTTCGTCGGGTTCGCGGCATTCACGATGACGCCCGTCCCCGCCAGGCCGATGTTCACGGTGTTCAGCTTCTTCAGCTCGTCCGCGGTGAGCGCCCGGCTGACGAATCCGAAGTCGATCTGTCCCGCCGCGGCCAGGTTGATCCCGGCATCGGATCCGGTCTCCTCGACCTGCCAGGTGACGCCGGGGTGGAGCTCACTGAAGCGCGTCGTCAGGGCCTTCACCGCGGCGATGGCGCCACCACCTCCGCTGGAGGTGTAGACACCGGCGAGCGGATCCGCCGTCGGCGCGGCGGGTTTGCCGCCGCAGGCGACGACCAATGCCGCGGCGAGCAGCGCCGCGGCCCGCGAACCCCAACCCACCCTGCGAGCCATCCGCGGTTGACTGTAGGTCTCGACCGTCTCGATGTCGTTTCAGGTCGGTGGACTCCTAGACGCGGCTGTCCGGTACTCTCGCGTCCTTATGTATTACCTCCTCCTCTATGACCTCGTCGACGACTACCTCGAGCGGCGCACGCCGTTCCGTCCCGAGCACCTGAAGCTCGCCCAGGCGGCGCACGCGCGCGGCGAGCTCGTCATGGCCGGCGCGCTCGCGGAGCCCGCGGACCGCGCAATCCTGGTGTTCAAGGCCGACGATCCGTCTGCCGCCGAGCGCTTCGCCAAAGCCGATCCGTACGTCCTGAACGGTCTGATCAAAAAGTGGACGGTACGCCCGTGGACGGTGGTCATCGGCGGCGAGTGACCTGATCACGCCGCTCGCTTGCCCGGTGGGACCGCGACGTTCACGTTCACGGTGAAGGGCCTGCTGCCGGGGAGATACACCCTGCGGCTCCGGGGAGTCGTCGACGGCGGCGCGTGGATGAACGACCTCGGCATCCACACGGTGGTCACGATCCACTAGGTCTTCGGCCTGGGCCATGATGTGCGCGTGACGCGCGTCGGCCCGCTCGAGATCCCACCGTCGGGTCAGCGTGCCACGGGTCACTTCACGTTCGCGGAGGACGACGGCCTCGCGAGATATGAGTGGCCGTTTTT
>WNGB01000073.1_pt1 | contig 120205 bp, 121 predicted proteins | sample 5400681 | NCBI WGS metagenome assembly WNGB01 (sample SAMN13153367, study PRJNA577476) | soil metagenome | isolation source: 115 cm soil or saprolite under grassland replicate 2 | place: USA:California | collected 2016-06-15
CGCGGCCCGCACCACGATGGCGTTTGCCGTATGGACGCTGTTGATCTGGGCGACCCGCATCGACAACGTGTGGCGCGACGACTCCGTGTCCACCGGCGGCAAGGTCGGGCGAACGGCGCTCGCCGGCAGCTTCGTCCTCTTCGGCCTCGTCACCCTGGCGTCGTCGTGGCGCGAGCGCCGCTGTGGGTCACACCCCCGAATCACGTATCGGCTCGTGCTTCCGTTCGCGGCGTGGACGGTCGCGGTCTGGGTCGTCCGTAGCGTCGGTATTGTCACGAACGACCACAGCACCGCCTTCGTGGTCGTGCACCTCGTGCTCGCCACGGTCTCGATCGGCCTCGCGGTCCTCACGGTGACGAGGCTTCGCCGGGCGCTAGGCGAACCGGACGTCGAGGGCGAGCGTCAGGCACCGGCAGCCCCCGCCGGCCTTGAGGAACTCGTCGACGGGTGACGGCACGACGTCGAACCCCCACGCCTCGAGCTGGCGCCCGACGCGGAGTGGCACCGTCGGCATCACGATGGTGGTGCCGATCACGACGGAGTTCGCGCAGAAGCTGAGGGCTTCGTCCTGCTCCAGCCACAGCGGCTCGGGGACGATGGCTTCGACGACCTTGCGGCCGTACGCATCCCACCCGGTCGGCGCGGCGATGGCGCGACGGTCGTCGAGGGGGCAGAACGTCAGGTCGACGTGGTACAGCCGCTCGTCGACCAGCTCGAGCGACCGCACGGCCACTCCGAGCTTCGCCGACACGATCGGGGCCGCGGCCGCGTCGGACCGGAACCGGTAGCCGGACAGCAGCACGCCATCGAAGGGGAGTGCGTCGCCCGCACCCTCGTGGTCGAACTCGTCGGGCAGGCGGTCGACGGTCCAGCCATTGGCTTCGAACCAGGCCGCGAACACCTCGGTCTCGGGTTGGCGTTCCGGGTGACGGAAGTTGCTCGGCACGAACAGGTCGCCGTTGACGAGTCCGGCGTTCGCGGTGAAGACGAGATCGGGGACGTGCGACTGCGGATCGATCGTCACCACCTCCGCACCTGCAGCCCGCAGGTTGGCGACCAGGTTGTCCCATTGCGCCATGGCCCGATCGACGTCGACCGACACCTCGCGGTGCATCCACGGGTTGATCTCGTAGAGCACCCCGAAATGCTGCGGCGGGCACATCAGGTACTGCCGCCCCCAGGGCAACGCGGTCACGGTCGATCGGCGCCGGGGTCGTCGGGCAGAGCGTCGATGGCGTCGAGCATCTCTTGGCGGGCGTCGTCGGGGATCGCCTCCAAGCGGATCCCGCCGCCGGGGCGGTCCACGACCCGCCACGGTGCGTCTTCGGTCAGCAGCGACCGCATCGTCGACTCGTCGGTGCCGGCCGCGCTCGCCACGGCGGCGAGGTCGGCCGCCTCGTACGCGCCGCCCCCGGACTCGACGAGGTCAGCCACCCGACCGCGGACTCGATGGAGTTGGACCGCGACAGCGGCGGCCCGGCGCGTCTTCGGGTCGAGCGCCGCGTGCGTCACCGCGTCGGGCAGCGGTTCCGCGACGGCCATGCGCTTGAACACCCACGCCCACCGCTTCTCGACGAGCAGGCCGAGCTCCTCGAGAATCGCCGCCGCAGCCCGGGGATCGTCGGGGGCGACGCCGCGGGCGGCGCACAGCCGCCGCCACCGTTCGTCCGCCTCGCGGGCGAGCGGGCCCGTGGCGGGCTCGGGCGGAGAGGTGAACCGAAAGTGATCGCCGCGCCGCCGGCCATTCGCCTGCGTCATCACGCCGACGTGCCACACCGACAGGACGGCCTCCCAGCCGCGCTCGGCCATGGCGGCGTAGACGGAGGTGCCGAGCACCACCGCCCGCCCGAACTCGGCGTCGGCCATTAGGCGTCCAGATGATCCGCGAGTTGGCGCACGAAGGGGCCGACGTCGGTGACGATGCCGAGGGCCTGGTGGCTGCCGCGGTCGGCGAGCTTGGTGACGACCGCTTGGTTGATGTCGACGCAGAACGTCTGGACCCCAGCGGGCAGGCAGTTGCCGGTGGCGATGGCGTGCAGGGTGGACGCCAGCATCAGCGCGACCGTGACGCCGGGCAACTGCGCCCTCATGGCGTCGGCCGCCTCGACCACGTTCGCGTAGACGTCGGGCAGCGGCCCGTCGTCGCGGATCGATCCCCCCAACACGAACGGCACGCCCCGGCGCACGCATTCGTACATCGTCCCGCCGCGGATGAAGCCGGCCTCGACCGCGGCCGCGATCGAGCCATGGCGCCGCACCTCGTTGATCACGCGGAGATGGTTGCTGTGGCCGCCCTCGGTGGGCACGCCCTCGGCCACGGACACGCCGAGCGACGTGCCGAGGACGTTCGACTCGATGTCGTGGGTGGCGAAGCCGTTGCCGGCGAAGACCACATCGATGAACCCGCGCCGCACGAGCCGGGCGACGTCGGGCGACGCCCCCGTATGTACGACCGCAGGCCCGCAGACGGCGAGCACCTTGCCGCCGTCGGCCTGGGCCGCCTTCATCCGCGCCGCGACTTGGGCGACGAGCAGGGCCTTGGGCTTCTCGGAGGACACGTCGGAGCTCATGAACTCGAACGGTCCGGCGCCGCGCGGCTTCTCCGGAGCGTGCACCCGCATGCCGCTCTGGCCGACGACGACCTCGTCGCCGAGGCGCACGCGGTGCATCGGGACGGTGCGAACGGCGTCGCCCGCGACCACGAGCGCGCAGTCCATCTCCGGGTTCGCGACCGACAGCCAGCGCCCCTTGACGCGGACGTCGGTGGCGAGGTTGGTCGTGGAGTAGAAGCCCACCGGTAGCACGCCGTCGCGGTCGCTCTTCACGAGGAGGGCGTCGTCGTCTCCCGTGCGGTTGGCCCCGTGCACCTGGAGCTCTTCGAGCAGGAGCCCGAGGCTCTCCTCGTCCCGCGCCGTGACCTCGATGCGGGCGTGGCTCGGGTCGAGGTTGGTCTTGCCGATCTCGAAGGACTCGATGCGATAGTCGGCGCCGGCGTCGAGGATGAGGTCGAGGATCTTCGCCAGGATCAACGAGTCGACGATGTGGCCCTCGAGGACGACGGTCTCCGTGGCAGACACTGATTCACTCCTCTGGCGCAGGTACGGCGTCCACCGGGGTCTGGTCGGCTCCGACGGTGGGCTCGTCCTTCAGTCTGCCTGACCGGTTGTCCCACAGGTCCCGGGCGACCACTTGAATGACGCCGGCGCCGGGGATGGCGAGCAACGCTCCAAGGAGACCGAACAGCTCCACGCCCACGAGCACGCTGACGAGGACGACCAGTGGGTTCACGCGAACGGTGCGCGCCATGATCGAGACCTGGAGTACGTGGTTCTCGAACTGTTGGTACACGACGTAGAAGACCACGACTGCGATGCCCGCCGGCACTGAGTGCACGAACGCGATCAGGGTGGTGGGGATGGCGCCGAGCGTCGCCCCCACCAAGGGGATGAGGTCGACGAAGCCCACCCACAGCCCGAGCACGCCGGCGTACGGCACGCCGAGGATGGCGAGCACGATCCAGGTCGACACACCGGCGATGATGCTGATCAAGACGTTGCCGAACACGTAGCCGCTCATCGCGCGCGCCGCGTCCTCCGCGACCGTCCTCACCCGATTGCGGTGGGAGGACGGGATCATCGAGAGCAGGCCGCCGGTGAGCTTGGGCGTCTCGAGCAGCATGAGAAAGGTGAGCACGATGATCGTGACGGCTGCGAAGATCGTCGTGAAGATCTTCTTCACCACGTCCAGCGCCGGCGTACCGAGGTTCCGCACCCAGTCCTGGAGTTCTGCCTGATGCTCGTCGACGTAGTCGTCGAGGTTGTACCGCTTGATCAGCTCGCCGACCCGGCCTTTGCCGTTCCTGGCGTCCTCGACGTAGCTGGGGAGGTCGTCGGCGAACCGCTGGGCCTGATCGACCAGCGGCGAGATGAAGGCGTAGAGCATGCCGGCGAGCAGGCCGAGGCCGGTGACGAACACGAGGAGGGTGGCGAGCCCCCGCCGGAATCGAAAGCGGTACACGAGCAGGTCGACCGGCGGGGTCAACACCGCGGCGAAGAACAGCGCGACGACGAGATAGGCCAGCACCCGCCCGAGCTCCCGCACCGCGAGCAGCGCTCCAAGGGTGAGCAGGACGGCGAAGATCGACGCCCAGATCGTCCGCCAGGGCACCGAGGATCGAGGGCTTGCGCCGGGCGCCACGGACCCCACTGCCACGGGCCGACGGTAGTAAGGCGCCCGTCGCCGGAGAGGGATGGTCAACGGCGCGCACTACGCTCCTGCCGCCATGGGCCAGCCGATCACCGTCATCGAGAAGCCGTCGTCGCGGCCCGGTGTGGTGCGCTTCGAGATCAACCGCAGCCTCACGGGCATGGGTCACGAGCGCTACAGCGCGGGCGACGTGATCGACGGTGAACGTCCGGTCGACGAGCTGGCCCGCCGGCTTTTCGCCCGCGGTGGGATCGACCGGATCCACGTGAACTCGAGCGTCATCACCATCGATTGCAGCAAGGGCTTCGACGCCGGAGCCATCGCCGACGTGATCCGCAGCCTGTTCCTCTACTACGGCGACGGCGCCGCGGCACCGGTCGAGCCCGCGCCGGCCGACGGCGCTTGAGCGCAGACGTCCTCCACAGCCCACTCCGCATCGGCGGTACCACCACCGTTCGCAACCGGCTGTACCGGGCGCCAGTGCTCGAGGGAGCAGGCGACGGCGACGATTGCGTGCGGGTCTACGCCCGCCACTTCGTCGAGAACGCCCGCCACGGCGTCGGGCTCATCATCCAGGGCAGCGCCTGCCTGTACGAGGAGGGGCGCACGTCGCCGGGCATGACTCTCGTCCACACCCGGGATCGGGTGCTTCGTCTCGCGCCGATGGTCGAGCAGGTGCACGCCGAAGGCGCCGCCCTCTGGCTCCAGGTCGGGCATGGCGGTCTGTTCTCGATGGAGGCGTGGCACCAGCCGTACGCATCGGGCCGCCAGGGGCCACTGCTCGCGCCGTCCGTGCCCCGGTGGTACTTGCGGCCCGTCTTCCGGCGGGCGCCTGTCCACGCGATGACCACTGCTGAGGTCCACGCGCTCGCGGCCAAGTACGGGGACGTGGCCGCCTGGGCCCGGGAGGCGGGGTACGACGGGGTCCAACTCGCGTCGAGCAACGCGAAGCTGATCGACCAGTTCCTGTCGCCGTTCTACAACCGGCGGACCGACGAGTTCGGCGGGTCGGTCGAGGGCCGGGCCAACATCCTGCGCGTGATCCGCGCCGCGGTCGCCGAGCGCGCGGGCGCCGACTACACGTGCACCGTCAAGGTCCCCGTCGGCGAGAAGGCGCCCCCCTTCCTCCCGCACACCTCCTGGGCCGACGGGGTGCGGATCGCCCGCCTCGTCGAGGAGTGGGGGTTCGACTCGGTCACCCCCGTGGAGGTCGGGGTGTTCCCGGACACCACGCTCAGCCGGGGCGGCGTGCCGCGGTCCCTGTGGAACAACAAGGCCATCGCCGGTCGACTGCGAACGGCGGCGCCCCACCGGCTCGAGCGGAGCGTGATCATGGCGGGGTACGTCGTCGGTGGCGTGCAGGCGCCGTTCCGGCCGGTCTGGAACCGCGAGCGGTTCCGGGCCGTGAAGCAGGTCGTGTCGATCCCGGTGCTGGCGGTGGGGGGCATCCGCTCGGCAGGCGACGTGAACGACATCCTCGACCGCGGCCACGCCGACCTCGTGGGGATCGGCCGTCCGTTCTACGCCGAACCCGATCTCGCCCGGCGGGTGCTGGGCGGGAGTGACGAGCCGCAACGGTGCCAGTACAGCAACCTCTGCGTCCCGGCGCAGATGCTCGGCATGAAGGGCGTCTGCTACAACCCGGCGGTCATCAAAGTCCGCGTCGGCCAGCGGGCAGAATAGAGAGCGATGTCGGCCACGGCGTGGGAGGCGGTTCTCGAGCGCCTCGACGACGCGGCCAAGCTCATCGATCTCGACCCCGACATCCTTCACATCCTGCGGCACGTCGAACGGGTTCTGGAGGTCTCGATACCGGTCCGCATGGACGACGGGTCGGTCGAAGTGTTCATCGGCTGGCGGGTCCAGCACGACACCACCCGCGGCCCGGGCAAGGGTGGGATCCGCTTCCATCCCGACGTCGACGCCGACGAGGTGCGGGCGCTCGCCGCGTCCATGACGTTCAAGACCGCGATCGCCGACCTTCCGTTCGGCGGCGCGAAGGGTGGCGTCCGCTGCGACCCGACCCGCCTGTCGCTGGGTGAGCTCGAGCGGCTCACCCGCCGCTACACGTTCGAGATCTCCCCCATCCTCGGTCCCGACCGCGACATTCCCGCCCCCGACGTCAACACCGACGGCCGGGTGATGGCGTGGCTCATGGACACGCTGTCGATGACCACCGGCAAGCACCTCTCGGGTGTCGTCACGGGAAAGCCGTTGTCGATCGGCGGGACGCGCGCCCACGCCGGCGCCACGTCGGCGGGGGTCGTCGTGTGCGTGCGCGCCGCGTTCGCCCATCTCGGCCTGCCCCTCACCGGCCGCCGCGTCGTCATCCAGGGCTTCGGCAAGGTCGGCGGACCTCTCGCGTTCCTGCTCTCGTCGGCCGGCATGCGGGTGGTGGCCGTGTGCGACATCGGGGGGGCGGTGGTGAACGAGGGCGGCCTCGATGCGTCGGCCCTGGCCGACCACGTGGCCGAGCACCGCACGGTCGCCGGCTTCCCCGGCGGCGAGGCCCTCGACCCCGACCGCCTGTGGGAGCTGCCGTGCGAGCTGCTGGTGCCCGCCGCCCTTGGCGGCGTCATCACCGCCGACGTGGCCGAGCGGATCGCGGCGCGGGTCGTCGTCGAGGCGGCGAACGGCCCCACCACCCGCGATGCGGAACCGGTGCTCGACCGGCGCAATGTGGTCGTGGTGCCCGACATCCTCGCCAACGCGGGCGGCGTGACGGCCTCGTACTTCGAGTGGGCCCAAAGCCGCCAGGGCTACGCGTGGGAGGAGGAGCTGGTCGCCGAACGGCTGCGCCAGCGCATGGAGGACGCGTTCGTCGCGGTGTGGGCGAGGGCCGACCAGCTGGGCGTCTCGTTGCGGCGGGCGGCGTTCGCATTGGCGCTGGAACGCGTGGCCGAGGCCATCGCGGCCCGGGGGCTGTTCCCATAGACGAGCGCGTTCGCTCCCCGAAGCTCGTTGTCCTCGCGCTCGTGTTGATCGCGGTCACCGTCCTCGGCACCCTCGCCGGGATCATCGCCGCCCTCGTGTCGCTTTCGCACTGAGCGTGGCGGCGGCGCCGTGGCCGTCGGCGTGTGCGCCTGGGCGGGATCAGTGGTTGCGGACGTCGATGACGAGGCGGGCCGGGCTGGTCAGCGTGTCGACGCGGAAGTCGACTTGGTCGCTGAGGCCGATCACCCAGTTGAGCACGGCCTCGAAGTCACCGGTGCGGTGTACTTCCTGGATGACGCTGGCGCCGGCATCGGTGCCGCGCAGCTCGTCGGGGCCGGTGTACGACTCGACGCCGGCGTCCATGTCGAACCCGGACGCCGGCTCCATGCGGATGGCGAGGAACGCGTCGCCGTCGATCTCGAGCTCGTTCCCCGACGCGTCCTCGATGATCGGCGGATCGACGTACTGGACGGTCCAGCCGGGCACGTGGTCGCGGAACGTGAACACGACGCGGTCGAAGCCCTCGTGGCGACCGATCGCCACGTCGGTGAGTTGTCCGAAACCGAGGCTGGAGCCCGTCTTCGGGTCGGTGTCGGCGCCCTCCATCGGGTCGATCCCGCTGACCGTGGTGGTCGTCGTGTCTCCGGTGGTCGTGGTGGTGTCGTCGCCCGAGCTTGTGGTCGTGGTGTCACCGGCGGTCGTGCCGTCGTCGCCGCAGGCGGCGAACGCGATCGCAGTGGCCAGCACGAGGATCTTGAGAGCGTTCATCGCCCCGACCGACGTCTTGGCCGCCGTCGAGGTTGACACCGGCGCATGCGTTGATCGTATGAGAGGGTGGTGGTGCTGGGCCGCGACACCCAGAGGAGGGCCACGATGCCGCAGAGCGGAGACGAGTTCACCGTCGACCAGGCGATGCAGATCGAGAACTGGTACGACATCGCACAGCAATACGGCGAGGACCCGGAGTGGGGGATCACCAACAACTGGCACGGTGGTCCCCAAGGCGGCGGTGCGTTCGAGCCCCGGGCGATCGACTGGGGCTACCAGGACGGCTTCCCGGTCTACGCCGGCCTCCACATCAAGGGGGTCAAGTACCACGTGTACTGGAAGCCCAAGGAAGACAAGTACTGGATCGACCCCCAGCTTCCGGGGTAGCAGCCGGCACATCGGCCGCTTGACGAGCCCGAACAGGAGTTCGATACTGGCGGGATGAGCGGTCGCCCCGCGCTTGCTGACGACGTCGCCCAACGGGCTCGGCCCGTGGCGCTGGCCGGCGAGCATCGGCTCCCGGTGGTGGCGCCACTGGAGGCCTTGCTCCCCGAAGGCTTGCGCCGGGGCACGACCGTGACGGTGGCGGGCGTGCCCGGTTCGGCGGTCGGCGTCACCTCGCTGGCGCTGGCGCTGGCCGCGGGGGCGTCGGCGGCGGGATCGTGGGTGGCGGCCGTCGGTCTGCCGTCGCTCGGCTTGGTGGCCGCGGCCGAATTGGGCCTGTCGCTCGAGCGGATGGCGATGGTCGCCGCCCCCGCGTCGGGGCCGTGGGCGACGGTGGTGGCCACGTTGGTCGACGCCTTCGACGTGGTGCTGCTCGGCCGGGGCCACCGGCTCCGAGCCGCCGACGGCCGGCGGTTGGCCGCCCGGGCCCGTGAGCGCGGGGCGGTGCTCGTGGTCATCGGGGGCGACGCCGACGGGCTCGAAGTCGACACCCGACTGCGCATCGTCGACGCCCGGTGGTCGGGCGTCGGCCACGGCGACGGCCACCTCTCCGCTCGCCGGGTCACCGTCGAGGCGAGTGGTCGCCGCGCCGCCACCCGCCCCCGCCGCGCCGACCTGTGGCTCCCCGGTCCCGACGGCATCGCCATCGCGGACACGCCTCTACGCGTTCTGGCGCAAAAAAGTGACCGTGGGTGTCGCATTTCTACGCCAGAACGCGAAGAACGCGATGTGGCCGAGATGGCCAGCGCGTGACCGCGGTGCGCACGTTGGTGTTGTGGTGCCACGACTGGCCGATCGTGGCCGCCGGCATCGCACCCGACACGCCGGCCGCCGTGATGCACGCCAACCGGGTCGTCGTCTCGTCGGCCGCGGCCCGGGCCGACGGGGTCGCGGTCGGGCTGCGGCGGCGAGAAGCCCAAGGGCGCTGCCCCGACCTGGTCGTGCTCGAGCCCGACCCCGCCCGCGACGCCCGAGAGTTCGAGCCGGTGGTCGCCTCCCTCGAGACGCTCACCCCGCGCATCGAGATCACGTTTCCGGGCTCGTGCGCGTTCGCCACCCGGGGACCGTCCCGCTACTTCGGAGGCGACGACGCGTTGGCGGCACGGGCCCTCTCGCTTGCCGCCGCCGTCCTCGCCGAGCGCGGAACGTGTCAAGTCGGCATTGCCGACGGTCCCTTCGCCGCCAGCCTCGCCGCGAGATCCGGCGCTCTCGTACCCCCCAACGAGAGCGCCGCGTTCCTGGCGCCCCTCCCGGTCAGCGTGCTCGCCCAACCGGAGCTGACCGACGTGCTGGTGCGGCTGGGGCTGCGCACGCTGGGCGACCTCGCGGGCGTCCCCGCAGCTTCCGTGGTGGGCCGGTTCGGCACCGACGGATCGCGTGCGCACCGCCTCGCCCGCGGTCTCGACGAACGGCCGCCCGCGGCCCGTGTCCCCGCCCCCGACCTCGCCGTGAGCGCCGAGCTCGACCCGCCGGTGGAGCGGGTCGACGCCGCGGCCTTCGTGGCCAAGACGCTGGCCGACGAGCTGCATCGCCGCTTGGCCGCCGACGGCCTGGCCTGCACCCGCCTGCTGGTCTCCGCCGAGACCGAGCACGGCGAGCGGCTCGAGCGGCTGTGGCGGGACGAGGGCGCCCTCACCCCGGGTGCCATCGCCGACCGCACCCGCTGGCAGCTCGACGGGTGGCTCAACGGCTCGGCCCACGCCCGCCCCACTTCCGGCATCACGTTGTTGCGCCTCGTCCCCGACGAAGTGGCTCCTGCTCGGGGCCGGCAGCTCGGGTTCTGGGGCGGCGCAGCCGAGGCGGGGGAGCGGGCCGCCCGGGCCCTGGCTCGCGTCGAGGGCCTCCTCGGCCCTGGCGCGGTCACCGTCGCCGAACGCCGCGGCGGCCGGGGGCCGCACGATCAGGTGGCGAGGGTGCCGGTCAGTGCCGTCGACCTCCTCGCCTCCCCCCGACCCTCGGCCCGAGCCACCTGGGTCACCGAGCCCTGGCCGGGCCGGCTGCCCGCGCCTGCCCCCGCGCTGGTGCCGTCCGTCCCCGTGCCCGCGGATGTCACAGACGAGAGCGGCACACCCATCGGTGTCACCGGGCGGGGCGTGCTCACGGCCGACCCGGCCCGGCTGGCCGTGCGCGGGGGCGATCCCGTGCCCATCGAGGCGTGGGCCGGGCCGTGGCCGGCCGACGAGCGATGGTGGGACCCGGACAACCACCGGCGCCGGGCTCGCCTCCAAGTCGTCACCGCCGACGGCACCGCCCGCCTCGTCACCCTCGAAGCCGGCGGGTGGACGGTGGAAGCCACCTACGACTGACGCGTCGGTGCCACTAGCTTGCGGCGCCGTGGGAGAGGCGGACCCAGTGGAGGAGACCGAGAGATGGTTCCTCGCCCGCGGGACACCTCACTTCATCGAGGGCTACAGCGCGACCCGTGACGTATTCACCCGAGCGCTGCCCGGCCTGACGCTCGTGTTCCTCTTCGAGATGGGTGGTGCGGTCAACGCCGACTGGACGTGGTGGGAGAACGTACTCGCCGCCGCGGGCGGGTTCGTGTTCCTCCTCGGCGTGTGGGTGGCGATCAACCGGGCGCGGGGCAACCAGGCGTTCGCCCGGCCGGAACGAGTCGGTCGCACCGAGCTGGCGGTGTTTCTGCTCGCCCCCGCGGTCGTCCCCCTGCTGTTCGGGGGCCAGATCTGGCAGGCGATCGGCCTCGCCCTCGCCAACGTCGTGATCCTCGCCACGATCTACTACGTCACCAGCTACGCGCTGCTGCCCCTCACGCGGTGGGCGATCGTGACGATGGTCCGCCAGCTGAGCGCGGTGTTCGGACTCTTGGCTCGGGCCTTGCCCATGATGCTGCTGGTCGTCGCGCTGTTGCTGTTCACACCCGAGGTGTGGCAGGTGGCAGCCAACCTCCACGGCCCGTTCCTCCCGGTCACGGTCGGCCTCTTCGTCGTGATGGGAGGCGCGTTCCTGATCACGCGACTGCCGACGGAGATCGACCGCCTCGCCCAGGTCGACAGCGTCAGCGCGCTCACGGAGTTGTGTGCCGGTACGCCGGTAGCAGCGCACGTGTCGCACGTCGACCCGCAGGCGCTCACGCCGACGCCGCTGTCGAGGCGCCAGCGGGGCAACGTCGCGCTGCTGGTCGTGGTGAGCCAGGCCATCCAGGTCACCCTGGTCGCCGTGGTGATGGGCGGGTTCTTCGTCGTCTTCGGGCTGGTCGCCGTTCGGCCCGAAGTGGTTCAGTCCTGGGTGGCCCAGCCCGACCTGGACGAGCTGTTCCGGTTCACTGTGAGCGGCGAGGGCGTGGTGCTCACGACCGAGCTCCTGCGCGTCGCGATCTTCCTCGCGGCCTTCTCCGGCTTCTACTTCACCGTGTACGTGATCACCGACGCGACCTACCGCCGGGAGTTCTTCGAGGAGGTCGTCGCCGAGGTCCGCCAGGCCCTGGCCGTGCGCACCGTCTACCTGACGGTGAAGGCGCAACGTGAGGCGGGGGCAACAGCGCCGGGCGGAGCGCTGCCACCCCCGGCGGCATCGGTTCCCGCCGACGGCCCGCTCCAAACCTAAGAGCAGCTAAACGGGTGCCAGGGCCCGCCCCATCAGATCCTCGAAGTTCGTCCGGTAGAAGCGTTCCCGGAGCTCCTCGGGCGCGTCGCCGAGCGAGGCCTCGAACCGTTCGACCGGCCGGCGGCCGCCCTCTACGTGCGGGTAGTCCGACGAGAACAGGCAGACCTCGGGCCCGGTCTGGGCGACGATCCAGCCGACGTCCTCGGTGGGATAGGGCGTCGCCCGGATCTGGCGGCGGACGTATTCGGCGGGGCGCAACGACAGGGCCTTGAGCCGCTCCTCGTGCCGGAAGAACGCATCGACGGCGGACTCCATCTGCCGCATCCAGCCCGGCACCCAGATCGCGCCCTGTTCGATGACCCCGATGCGCAGTTCGCCGAACCGCTCGAGGACGCCGTCGAAGATCATCGTGGCCAGCGTCTGCATGGGCGGACCCGGGATCGCCATGTAGTCGACCGAGCGGAAGTTCTCGTCGCCCCCGTGGAAGTCGGGCACCGGCGGGCCGCCGTTCTCGAAGTAGTTGGGATCGAGCAGCCGGCCCCCGCCGCCGACGTGGAACAGCACCGGGATCCCGGCTTCCTGGGCTTGCGCCCACACCGGGTCGAGGCCGGTGTGGCTGGGGGAGTGGTGGCGGGGACAGGCGGACGGCACGAGGAGTGCGGCCGCACCCAGCTCGATGGCGTCGGCGGCGGCGGCCGCGGAACGATCGAAGTCGGCCAGAGGGACGTAGCCCGTGGGCAGCAGGCGGGGATCGACCGAGCAGAACTCGACCATGGCCCGGTTGTGGGCCTGTGCCGCGCCGTACGCGAGGTCGAGGTCGTCGCCGTGCTCGAGCCGGTTGAACGCGCCGTTGTGGAACGTGTTGAAGACGAGCTGGCTCGCGAAGCCGAGCAGATCGAGGGCGCGGGGCCGGTCCTCGCGGATGAAGGATCCGGTCGCCTTCCAGTTCTTGCGGAGCATGATCTCCTCCGCGTCCCTGGCCCGGAACTCGGGGTCGGCATGACGACGCCGGAAGTGCTCGATGATGTCGAGCTCCTCGGCGTCGTCGGGCGCCTCCTCGGCCGCGAACGCCTCGACGACCGGCACCGAGAAGAGGGGCTGCATCCGCTCGCGGATGGCCGGGTCGGCGAAGGGGATCAGCCAGTCCGGTGACTCCATGACGTGGGAGTCCGCGTCATGGACGACCCGTCCTTCGACATAAGGCATGGCCCTGAGCGTAGGAGCCAAGACCGCGTTCTGGCGAGCGTGGCTCGTCGTGGTGACTAGTGGATCTCGCCAGAACATCCGTTTGCACGCTGAACGTGTGTTCGATACGGTCGGCGCATGGGGTTCAACAACCCCGACATGCCGTGGAGCGAGCTCGAACGGCGGCTGTCGGACGGGCGGCCGACGAACGTGCCCGCCCATGCGAACGGGGGTGACAGCCCGGCGTGGTCGCGCAAGCGCCAGCCCTACGAGCCACCGCCGATCCGCAAGCGGGCGCCGGCCACCGTCCCGCCACATACCCCCTATGCGGAGCTCCACTGCCACTCCAACTTCAGTTTCCTCGACGGCGCGTCCCATCCCGAGGAGTTGGTGGAGGAGGCCGTGCGCCTCGGCCTCGAGGCCCTCGCCATCACCGACCACGACGGTTTCTACGGCGTCGTGCGGTTCGCCGAGGCCGCATCGGAACTGGGCCTGCCCACGGTGTTCGGGGCCGAGCTGTCGCTCGGGCTCGGCAAGCCCCAGAACGGTGAGGCCGATCCCGAGGGTCACCATCTCCTCGTGCTTGCCCGCGACCCACGGGGCTACGCCCGCCTGTCGCGGGTCATGAGCAGCGCGCAGCTCCGGGGCAAGGAGAAGGGCAAGCCCCACTACGAGTGGTCCGACCTCACGTCCCTGCACAGCGGGCGATGGGCCATCCTCACCGGCTGCCGCAAGGGGCTGGTGCCGGCCGCGCTGATGAAGCACGGGCCGGCCGCCGCCGCTCGCCAACTCCAGCGCCTCGTCGCCGGGTTCGGGCGCGAGAACGTCTTCGTCGAACTGTGGGATCACGGCGACCCGATGGACTCGGCTCGCAACGACGCGCTGGCCGAGGTGGCGGCGCGGGCGGGCGTGGAGTGCATCGCCACCAACAACGTGCACTACGCCACGCCGGCACGGCGACCGCTGGCCACCGCCCTCGCCGCGGTGCGGGCCCGGCGGTCGCTCGACGAGATCGAAGGGTGGCTGCCGGGCGGGGCCGGCGCCCACCTGCGGTCGGGGGCCGAACAGGCTCGCCGCTTCGCCCGCTACCCGGGGGTCGTGGCGCGGGCCGCGGCCCTCGCCCGAGAGTTCGCCTTCGACCTCCGTCTCGTCGCGCCCAACCTGCCGCCCTACCCGTGCCCGCCCGGTCACAACGAGATGTCGTACTTGCGGCTCCTGGCCGAAGAAGGGGGCCGGCACCGTTACGGCCCCCGCGGCGCCGAGAAGGTCCCCGGCGCGTGGGCCCAGATCGACCACGAGCTCGAGGTCATCGACGCCCTCGGGTTCCCCGGCTACTTCCTCATCGTGTGGGACATCGTCGAGTTCTGCCGCAAGGCCAACATCTTCTGCCAAGGGCGGGGCTCGGCCGCCAACTCCGCGGTCTGCTTCGCGCTCGGCATCACCAACGCCGACGCGGTGAAGCTCGGTCTGCTGTTCGAGCGCTTCCTGTCCCCCGAGCGCGACGGCCCGCCCGACATCGACGTGGACATCGAGAGCGACCGCCGCGAGGAGGCCATCCTGTACGTGTACGAGCGCTACGGGCGCACGAACGCGGCGCAGGTGGCCAACGTCATCACCTACCGGGCCAAGTCGTCGGTGCGCGACATGGCCAAAGCCCTCGGCTTCGCCACCGGCCAGCAGGACGCGTGGTCCAAGCAGATGGACGCGTGGGGCGGCGTGGCCAAGACCGCGGGTCTCGACGACCACGACATCCCGTCCGCGGTGCTGGAACTGGCCGCCCAGGTCGAGAACTTCCCGCGCCATCTCGGCATCCACTCCGGCGGCATGGTGATCTGCGATCGGCCGGTGGTGGAGGTGTGCCCGGTGGAGTGGGGACGCATGGAGGGGCGCACGGTGCTCCAGTGGGACAAGGACGACTGCGCGGCGATCGGCCTCGTGAAGATCGACCTGCTCGGCCTCGGGATGCTCTCCGCCCTGCACTACGCGGTCGATCTCATCGCCGAGCACCACGGGGAGGAGGTGACGCTGGCCGGCATCCCGCAGGATCCCGAGGTCTACGACATGCTCTGCCGGGCCGACTCGGTCGGCACGTTCCAGGTCGAGAGCCGGGCCCAGATGGCCACGTTGCCCCGGCTCAGGCCCCGCACGTTCTACGACCTCGTGGTGGAGGTGGCCCTCATCCGCCCCGGTCCCATCCAAGGCGGGTCAGTGCACCCGTACATCCGGCGCCGCAAGGGCCAGGAGGAGGTCACGTATCTCCACCCGTTGCTCGAGAAGTCGTTGAAGAAGACGCTCGGGGTGCCGCTGTTCCAGGAGCAGCTCATGCAGATGGCCATCGACGTGGCCGGGTTCACGCCCGGCGAGGCCGACCAGCTGCGCCAGGCCATGGGGTCCAAGCGCAGCCGGGAGCGCATGGAACGGCTGCGCGACCGGCTCTATGGCGGGATGGCCGAGCGGGGCATCACCGGCGAGGTGGCCGACCGCATCTACGACAAGCTCGCCGCGTTCGCCAACTTCGGGTTCCCCGAGAGCCACTCGGTGTCGTTCGCCTACCTGGTGTACGCGTCGTCGTGGATCAAGCGGTACTACCCAGCCGCATTCTGCGCCGCGCTGTTGAACGCGCAGCCCATGGGGTTCTACTCACCGCACTCGCTCGTCCAGGACGCCCGCCGCCACGGCGTGTCGGTCTTGACCCCCGACCTCAACGCCTCGGCCGCCGCTGCGATCCTCCAAAACGGCGGTTCTCGACGCAATAGCCCGTCGAATCCCACGGCTATTGCGTCGAGAATGCTGGGTTGCCCGCCGTCGGACTGGGGGAAGGGCGGGCCGGCGGTGCGGCTCGGGTTGTCGTCGGTGCGGGGGGTGGGCGACGACCTGGCCGAAGCCATCGCCGCCGGCCGGCCGTACGCGGACATGGAGGACTTCTGCCGCCGCACCGGTGCCACCCTGCCGGTGGTCGAGGCCCTCGCCACCGCGGGGGCGTTCGGGTGCTTCGGACTCGGACGGCGGGAGGCACTGTGGGCCGCCGGCGCGGTCACCCAGTCGCGCGCCGACCGGCTGGCCGGGGTCGTCACCGGGGCCGAGGCGCCCACCCTGCCCGGGCTCTCCGCCCAGGAGGAGTCGACCGCCGACCTCTGGGCCACCGGTGTCAGCCCCGAGGGCCACCCGACCCGTTTCATACGGACCGAGCTCGACCGGCTGGGCGTCACCACCGCCGTCGGGTTGGCCGATGCCGACGACCACGCCAAGGTGTTGGTGGGCGGGGTCGTCACTCATCGGCAACGGCCCGCCACCGCGTCCGGCACCACGTTCCTCAACCTCGAGGACGAGACCGGTCTCATCAACGTGATCTGCTCGAGGGGTTGCTGGCTCCACTTCCGCCGGACGGCCCGCTCGTCGCCCGCTCTCCTGATCCGGGGTCATCTCGAGAAGGCCGAGGGCGTCCTCAACGTCATCGCCGAGCGCATCGAGCCGCTTCCGCTCACCGCCCCCACCAAGTCCCGCGACTTCCGCTGACGCCACCGGCACTCTCGAGTACCACGTGGCCCGACAACGGTCCCGTCATCGTCGAGAACGCGGGAGGGAGGCCAAGGGCGCGATCGCTCACTCGGGGATGGTGGCAGGCCCGGCGTCGAGCCGCGGATCTCGGTAACCGTCCGTGGCGACCCGATCGGCGAGGTCGAGCAGCACCACCATCCGGCTCATGGACTTCAGGTCCTCCCCGGCGGTCGGCATGTCGGCCAGCTCGTCGCGCAGCGTTGCCATGACCTCCTGCATAAGCAGCGCGGCATCACCGCCGGCGTTCTTGATCCACTGCGTCATGACGGCGAGCACCTCGGAGGCGGCGGCCGCCTTTCCGGCTCGCTCGAGCACCTCGTGGGCGCCGAGCATCTCCTCCCTCGCCATCTCCCGGATCCGGTACTCAGCTCGCCCACCGACATCGGACAGGGGCGGCTCGGTGCGGGGAATCCCGTGGAGGAGCCCGTCGATCACCCAGTCCGGGACGGCGGCCAGCAGCTTGCGCTGCGCGGTCCGCAATTCGACGAGCGACTCGTCGACGAACGGCGCCAGCGGGTCAATCCCCGACACGGCCCACTCGGTGCATGATCGATTCGGCGGGTGGCACGGCGCGCTCCTCGCTCACATGAGGGGGCATCACCGGGGTCCCGAGCGACGCGACTGGCTTCCTGCCGTTCACGGGCGAACGGCGGGAGCAGCGTAGCCAACGGGTGGGGCCGAGCCGCCCGTCAGCCGCGCAACTCAGCAGCGCAGCTCGGCGACCACCGCGAGATGGTCCGACGCCCACACGCCGCCGACCGCGACCATGCCCGCCACCGACGCGCTGAGCACCTGGCCGACGCCGCCGAGCTTCGGCCAGCCCACGAGGATGTAGTCGATCCGGGCGTCGGGCTCGAGCGCGGCGGCGCAGTACGGGTTCGTGGCGCTGATCGTGGCGCCGCCGCCGTCGCCTCCGACGGTCCATGCGTCGCGGAACACGACGCCCGGCACCGGCACGGCTGCGAGGCCTGTGAGCATCCGGATCTCGTCGCTGCCCGGCTCGGCGTTGAGATCGCCGCACAGGATCGCCGGGAACGACCGCGGCCGCTTCGCCGCGACGAGCTCGCACACCGCCCGTACCTGCGCTTGGCGGACGCCGCTCCAGTCGGCCCGCCACGACAGGTGCGTGCAGAACACCTGGACCCGGCGCGCCGGCGCGTCGATCTCGGCGAACACGGCGAGGCGCCGCTCACCCGGATCGTTGTCCCGCGCGCCGCCACCTTCCATCGGGAGCTCGACGACGTCATGGGCGACGATCGGCCACCGGCTCAGGATGGCGTTGCCGGACAGGCCCCCGTTCATCTCGAACGCCCGCTCGTAGTGCGCGGTCAGCCCGAGCGCGGCCGCGAGCTCGTCGGGCTGCGACCGCCCCTCGTCCGACCACGCCTCTTGCAGGCACACGATGTCGGCGTCGATGCGGCGGAGGTTCTCGGCGATGACGGACTGGCGGTCCTCCCAGTTGCCGTAGCGGCCCCAGACGTTCCACGTCACGACCCGTAGCCGACCGCCCGCGAGCGGCCCGAACCCCGGGTCCCACGCGAGGGGGTCGCTCACGGGGCGGGCTCCACACGCGGGCCCCCTCGGCCGCACGGGCACGGCGCGTCGAGAACCCGTCCCCGCACGCCCGTGCGCAACGAGACTGCCGGCGTCAGCCGGTCCACGACGCTCGAGACCACCACCTCACCGTCGACTGCCTCCACCCGCCAGCGGGCGCCGTCCACGTGGGCGCCGGCGCGGGCCTCGCACTCGAACGCGCTGGTGGGACCGAGCCGGAGCCACCACCGCGGCGCCATCCCGCGCGCCGTGAGCGCCGAGAACGCCCGCCGGTCGGCGACCGCCACCGCCGGGACGGACGCGAACACCTCGACGTCGTCGATCGCGCCCACGGTCGCCGCCCTGACGCCGATGACGGCATCCGGCTGCAACTGCCGAACGAGGGACCCGGTGCGGAACGCGTCGCCCGCGGTGGCGTCGGCCGAGGACCAGCGGGCGCCGATGCGACCGGCGGCGATCTCGAGCGGGGCGACGTGGATCGTCTCGGCCAACCTCGACACGATCAACACCAGCCCGCCCGCGTCGACCCCGAGGGACCGCAGGTGCTCGACGGCCGCGGTCGCCTCGTCGGCGATGTCCGCCGGCGACACCGGCCACGGCTCGCCGCCGACGCAGCCCACGCCCCACACGCCCGGCGCCGGCACGTCCCGCCCGGTCATCTGCGGACCACCCGGGGGATCTTGTGGGGCGGGCCTTGGCGCAGCAGCGCCGCCTGCTCGACCAGCTCGACGACCGGGCGCAGGCCGATCGCGGCCTCGACCGCATCCTCGACCCGCGCCCGCAGGGCCGATGCGCCGCCCGCTCCCAGGCGTGCGTAGCCGACCAGCAGCCGCAGCCGGTCCACCTCGCGCGCCGGCCGGACGATCTGGAACAGGCCCGCGCTGGTCTCGGCGACCGACTCGATCGCGGGCCACACGTCCATGGGCAGGACCGAACGGCCGGCCACCACCAGCTCGTCGCTCTTGCGTCCCGAAGGCCAGACCCGAGCGTGCGTACGCCCGCAGCCGCACGGCTCTTTCGTGAGGCGGACGAGGTCGTCGGAGCGGTAGCGCACGAGGGGCGACACGAGGTTCACCAACGTGGTCGAGACCAGCTCGCCCCGCTCGCCGGCGGCCACCGGCGCGTCACCGTCGGGGTCGAGCACCTCGATGAGCGCGGTGTCCTCCCACACGTGGAGCCCGTCGTGCTCCCGGCACTCGGTGGCGGCGCCGACATCGCCGACCCCGGTGTGGTCGAACAGCTCGAGGCCCCACTCGTCGACGACGCGACGCGCCCGCGGGCCCAACGGCTCGCCCGCGTAGACGATGCCGCGGTACGAGTCGAGGGCGGCGCCGGGATCGATCCCCGTGTCGGCGGCCAGTTCCTCCAGCGCCACGATCAGCGGGCCCGACAGGTTGTACCAGGCCGTCGGCCGGAACTCCCGGGTCAGCTCGAGCAGCCGCGGCAGCTCGGCCTGATCGTGGTCGACGAACACGGGCGTCGCGCCAATGCCCCGCATGGTCCAGTGGATCGCCGGGCCCCGGTAGGTGAAGAGCATGTAGACGAAGTAGTCGCCCGGGCGCACGCCCAACTCCCAGAACTCGCGGGCCAGGATCGTCGGCCCCTCCCGTCCTGCGAACGGCGCGAGGGTCGGATCGCCGGTGGTGCCCGAGGTCGAGAAGATGGCGCCGAAGACACCGGGCGTGGCCAGGTCGACCGCCAGCATCCCGCCGTACGGGTCGCTGCGCTCGTCTCGGAAGCGTCGCATCGCGTCCTTGTCGATGAACGGCACGCGGGCCCGAAAATCCTCCATCGACGTGATGTCGGCGGGAGTCACGCCGGCGCCGTCCCATGCCTCCCGGATCAGCGGTGCTCGTTCGTATGCCCAGGGGAGCAGCGTCCCGAGGAGCTTGTCCGCCTGGAGGGCCTCGAGTTGCGGCCGCGGCATGCACTCGGCCTCGGGCTCCCAGTAGCGGTCGGCGTCAAGCATGCTGGTCAACAGTGGACCCTCTCCACGACCTCACGCTGCCCGCCATCCTCGCCGAGCATCGGCGCAGCCACCCGACCCGGCTCGCCGCGGTCTGCGGGACGGACCGGTTCACGTGGCCGGAGTTCGACGATCGCGTGGCCGGTCTCGCCGGCGCGCTGCGGCGCGACCGAGTCGGTGTCGGCGATCGCGTCCTGTGGCTCGGGCAGAACTGCCACCGGGTGCTCGAGCTGCTGCTCGCTGCGGGCCGGGTCGGCGCGGTGCTGTGCCCGGCCAACTGGCGCCAGTCGGCGGCGGAATTGGCCTTCGTGATCGACGACCTGGAGCCGCGGGTCGTGGTGTGGCAGGAGCAGGAGATCGGCGAGGTCGTGCGCGCGGCGCGGGTGCGGAGCACCGGCGCGGCCACCGCCCGCTGGCTGAGCCACGACGCCGAGGGCGACGCGACCTACGAGGACTACCGGGCCGCCGCCGACCCACTGCCGGTCGATGCGGTCGCGGTCGACCCGTCGTGGCCCGTGCTCCTCCTCTACACCGCGGCCTTCGACGGCACGCCGAACGGCGCGCTGCTCTCCCACGCGGGCATCATCGCCCAGAACCTCGTCGTGCTGGGCCTGCAACAGATCACGTGCGCCGACGTGTACCTGAACTCTGGGCCGCTGTTCCATATCGGCACGTTCTGGAACACGCTCGCCACGTTTCATGCCGGGGGTACGAACGTGTTCGTTCGCCGGGTCGACGCCGACGAGATCTGTGCGGTCATCGAGCGCGAACGCTGCACCGGCGCGTACCTGATGCCGCAGACGCGTGAGCAGTTGCTGGCCGCCAACCGCGACGGCCGGTGGGATCTCTCGAGCCTGCGGGCGTCGGTCGGGTCGCCGGAGTGGAACGCGATGGTGAGCCGGGACACGAGCCCGTGGTGGCTCGATCCCGGGGGCTACGGGCAGACGGAGATGGTCGGCATGGCGACGTATCGGTGCATCGGCGGACCGGCCATCGGACCCCACGGGCGCCCTCATCCGCTCGCGCAAGTACGGATCGTGGACGCCGATGACCGCGAGGTACCCGCAGGGGAGGTCGGTGAGATCGTCGTCCGCGGCCCGGCCGTCATGGTCGGGTACCACAACCGGCCCGAGCTGACGGCCCGCCGCCAACGAGGCGGGTGGCATCACACCAACGATCTCGGGCGGCGGGAAGCCGACGGCTCGCTCACGTTCGTCGGCCCGCGGACGGCGATGATCAAGTCGGCGGCCGAGAACATCTACCCGGCCGAAGTCGAGGCGTGCCTCGTCGCCCACCCGTCGGTGGCCGCAGCGGTGGTGATCGGCGTGCCCGACCCGGTGTGGACCCAGCGGGTGAAGGCGATCGTCGTGGTGCGCGACGGCGAGGCCGTGACCGCCGACGAGATCATCGAGCATTGCCGGGCCCGCATCGCGTCGTACAAGAAGCCGAGCACGGTCGAGTTCGTCGCCACGCTGCCCCGGCTGCCGTCCGGCGCGGTCGACCGTGACGCGCTCGACGCCACGTTCGGCGGCGGCGGCTACCCCGGCGGCACCAACCGCTCCGCCTGACAAGCCTCGTTCTGGCGAGCGTGGCATGCCTCCCAGGCATGTGCGTCTCGCCAGAACGCGCATGTCGGTGGCTACGTGAGCCGGAAGCGGGGGAGGCCGATCGTGTCGGTGACGCGTTCGCACTCGAGGGCGACTCCGACGCCGACGGCGAGCGTGTCCTCGGTGGCGTCGAGCACGTTGCTGACGACCCGCACCGGATCGCCGGTGATGCCGTCGAGATCGACGACGACGACGTTGTACGGCACCCGTTCGACCATGGCCGGGTGGATGGGGTGAACCACCCAGGTGTACGTGAACACGCGACCGGTGCCGGGGAGCGTGTCCCACCTCCAGTCGAGCGCGCCGCAATGGAAGCAGCCCTCCGTGGGCGGGTGGCGGTGCCAGCCACACGACGCGCACTGTTGGATGTCGAGCCGGCCCGCCGCCGCGGCGGCCCAGAACCCGGCGTTGGTCCGGTCGACGGTGGGCAGCGGCAGCCCGTCGAGATAGGTGCTCACCGGTGTCAGCCCTCGAGCCCGTACAGGCGGGCGGTGGTGCCGCCGACGATGGCGGCCCGTTCGGCGGGGCCGACGCCGGCGAAGATCCGCTCGATGGTCGCCTGCGTGTGCGGCCACGTCCCTTCGGGATGCGGGTAGTCCGACGCCCACAGGAGCGGCTCGACACCAGTGAGGTCGCGGGTCATGACCGCCGACACATCGTTGCCGAAGGTGACGTGGCCTTGCCGGCGGACGTAGGCGCTCGGCGGTTCCGCCAGCTTCGGGCTGACCCACCAGTGGTGCTCCTCGAACGCCTCGTCCATGCGCTCGAGCGCCCAGGACAACCAGCCGGCGCCGCACTCCACCATCACCACGTGCAGGTCGGGGAACCGTTCGAGCACGCCCGACGCGGCCAGGTAAGTGAGCGTCCGCTGCGCGCCGAGCCCGACCTCGACGTAGTTGATCACCGCGCCGCCAGGCCCCCGTTCGGTCACCGGATTGGAGCCGGTACCGACGTGGAACGAGACCGGCATGGCGTTGGCCTGCGCGGCCGCCCACACCGGGTCGTACGCGGCCATGTTGTACGGCGCGCCGTGCGGGGCGTGCATCGGAAGCATGATCGAGCGCAGACCGGCGGCCGCCACCCGCTCGACCTCGGCCACTGCGGCGTCGACATCCTGCACCGGGATGAGCGCGGCGCCCGCGAACCGCTTCGACGTCGACGCGAACGTCTCGGCCAGCCAGTCGTTGTAGACGCGGGCACACGCCATGCGCAGCTCGGCGTCCGGGATCATGAACCCGAACAACCCGAGCGTCGGGTAGAGCACTTCGCCCCACACGCCGTCGGCGTCCAGATCCTGGACGCGGACGTCGGGGTCGTAGCCGCCGGGGCGCAGGCCCGATGCGCCTTCGGTGGACGGGCCACCCATCTTGCGAGGGGCAACGCCTTCGACGAGGAACCGCCACTTCCCGTCGATCTCCTCGCGCCGCGGCGCCCGCTCACGCAGCGCCGCCGGCAGGCGCGTCAGCCACAGGTCGAGCGGCTCCACCACGTGTGAGTCGGCCGAGTTCACCAGTTCGCCGGTCATCGTCACCTCCGGAGGATGAGCGAGCCCGTGGGGTTAGGACCGGCTCCGGCGACGACCAGCGCGAGCTCGGCGCCGTCGATCTGGTTGCAGGCCGTCCCCCGCAGTTGGCGGGTGGCTTCGAGGACGTGGGTCATGCCGTGCAGGTACACCTCGGCCAGGTTGCCGCCGTGAGTGTTGACCGGCAGCCGGCCGCCGAGGCGGATGGCGCCGTCGGCGACGAACGGCCCGCTCTCACCCGCCGGGCAGAACCCGAAGTCCTCGAGCGCCATGAGGACGAGCGGTGTGAAGTGGTCGTAGATCATCGCGACGTCGATGTCGTCGGGACCCACTCCCGCCATCCGGTAGACCTCCTCCGCCGTCGCCCGTTGGCCGGCGGTGGGGTAGTCCGACTCCGGCATGTTGTGGCCGGAGAGCGTGCCCTCTCCCCAGCGGTAGCCGCCCGCCATCGACGCCCCCGTGACGAACACCGGACGCTGCCGGAGATCGCGGGCGCGCTCCGCACTCGTGACGAGCACGGCCGCGGCGCCGTCGGACTCCATGCATATGTCCAGGAGGCGGAGCGGGTCGGCGATCATCCGCGACCGGTGGTGGTCATCGACGGTGATCGGGTCACGAAAGCGAGCGTCGGGATTGGCCGCGGCCATCAGCCGGGCGTTGACCGCGACCTCGGCGAAGTGGTCGATGGTCGTGCCGTACACGGCCATGTGGCGCCGGGCGGGGAGGGCGAACATCTGGGCCGGCGACATCAGGCCGAAGGGGAGCGCGTACCCGAACGGCGCGGGGAGGCGACCGCGGAGCCCGGCGAGCGACTGGCCGAAGCGTTGCTCGCCTTGCGAGATCGAGCGCACCACGACGACGCACTCCGCCACGCCGGTGGCGACCGCCATCGCCGCGTTGGTGAACGCGCCGCCCATGCCCGCGCCCCCGCCGCCCCACACCATCCCGGCATAGCGGGTGCGCTCGGTCCCGAGCGCCATCGAAAGAGCCGACGGCTGGGCGCCGTCTTCGGAGTAGGACGAGAACCCGTCGATGTCGGTGACGGCCAGCCCCGCGTCGGCGCAGGCGTCGTGGATGGCCTGGAGCGCGAGCCGGAACGTCCCTTCGCCCTCCAACTCGCCGCGGCGCCCGTACCGGGACCGGCCGATGCCGACGATGCAGGCGCGGTCGCGCAGCGGGTGCATCACGCGCCCGCTCCCGCGCGTCGCTCGACGCCGTCGGCCCGCAGCGCTTGCAGCGCGAACCCCGACGCGAGCGCGACGGCGGCGCGCTGCGACAGGGTGGCGGTGCCGGTCAGTCGGTCGGCGATCAGCCCCGAGCACAGGTGGTGGATGGCGCGCGCGTCGTCGACGGGATGCGCCTGGGGGAACGCGCCCGTGGCGAGGCCGGCGGCGATCGCGGTCTCGAGCGGTTCGAGTTGGCGGCGCATGGAGCGGTCGATCTCGTCGGGGAAGCGCCGGGCCAGCGAGCCGCGCTCGCCGGCGAAGAGCTGCGACCGCCGCGCCAGTCGCGGGTCGTACGCCAGCGCGAGCACGGCCGTCACCCACTCGCGGACCGCGTCCTCGGCATCGCCGGCGTGTTGCACGCGGGCTCGGAGCCGCTGCGCGGCGCGTGCCGACTCGCGGTCGAACAGCGCGAGGAACAGCTCGGCCTTCCCGGAAAAGTGACGGTAGAAGGCTCGGGTCGACAGGCGTGCCCGTTGCAGGACGTCTTCCACCCGGAGTCCGTCATAGCCCGATTCCGCGAGGACGTCTCGGGCGGCGTTCAGCAGCACGCCGAGCTCGCCGGCGTCCCGGCGTCCGACGACGACGGGTCGCGGCGACATGGTGAAAATGATGTTTTCACACCAGGCGAGCACGCGTCGACTCCGTGTCCTAGAGTGAGCGACCACGTTGGCGAGGAGGGGCTCCATGGCACGTGTCCGCTCGTGGATTGCGGTGGCGTTGGTGGCGATGGTGGTGTTGGCCGCCTGTGGCGACGACGACGCCAGCTCGGGCGGCGCCACCACCACGTCGGGAGGCGGCGACACGACCTCCAGCGTCCCTGAGCTCACCGACTCGTTCCGGGGAGTGACGGCCGACTCCATCAAGATCGCCATCGTCGTCGTCGACTTCGAGTGCATCGCGCAGTTCGTCGACTTCAATCAAGGCGACGCGGAGAAGATCGAGGCGGCCCTGGTCGACGACATCAACGCGAACGGCGGGGTTCTCGGCCGCCAGCTCGACGTCGTCTTCAAGAACCTGTGCCCCCTCAATCCCGACGACGTCGCGGCCGCCTGCACGTCGTTGACCGACGACGAGCAGGTGTTCGCGGTGCTCGGCGTGTACGACACGCCCCCGTCGGACGGCAGCAACCAGCTCTGCATCACGCGGGACCACGACACGATCTTGATCAACGAGCTCGTGACGAAGGCGACGATGGATCAAGCGCCGCCGGGTCTCCTGCTTCAGCCCGGCATCCTCCCCGAGCGGCGCCTCGACGCGCTCCTCTCCCTGCTGGAGCAAGAGGACACGTTGGCCGGCAAGAAGGTCGCCGTCCTCGCCGATCAGGACACGCAAGCCAGCGCCGACGCGGCGGTCTCGGCCGCAGCCGACTCCATGGGGCTCGAGCAGGGTTCGACCGCCGTGCTCACCATCACCAGCGAAGACACCAGCGCGGCGCAAGCCCAGCTCGACAGCTTCATCGAGAGGTGGAAGGACGAGGGCGTCAACGCCCTGGTGATGTCGGGGCTTCTCGTCTCGGCGAAGCAGTTCGTCGAGAAGATCAAGGCTGCGCTGCCCGACGTGCTGCTCATCACCGACGACTCGTCGGTGGGCAGTCAGGCAAAGGACGAGGTGCGGGCCGGTTTGAGCCCGAACCCGTACGAGGGGATGGTGACCCTCAGCGGCTTGTCCGAGGTCGAAGTCTTCGAGAGCGAGGGCGTCCAGCGCTGCGTGAAGATCTACGAGGAGGCCACCGGTGAGACGGTGGTGCCGCCCGACCAGGTGACACCGGGCGCCGATGGCAAGCTGGCGCAGGTGTACGTCGGGGTCCAGGACCGCTGCAACGAGCTCTCGATGTTCCAACAGATCGCCGAGGCGGCCGGCGCCGACCTCACCAACGACTCGTGGATCGCGGCCGTCAACGATTTCGGCAAGATCAGCTTGGCGACCACCGAGATTGGGTCGCTGGGCGAGGGCAAGTACGACGCCGACGACGGGTTCCGGTTGTCCGCGTGGGACTCGACGATCGGCCCCGACGGCGACTTCAAGCCCCTCACCGATCTCCTCGACGTCACGGCGTAACCCCCCAATGGTGCGTTCTCGACGCTCACGGGGACGTTTGCCGTCCCCGTGCGCCTGTCGGTTCTGTGGGCAATTTGCTACCGATGGCGTCGCAAATTGCCCACAGAACGGCGCTTGAGGATCGGCAGTGGCGGGCGCTAGTCCATCGCGGGGGCGTTGGAGCGGGAGGTGGCGCGCTCGTCGGTGCCGAGGTACGAGGCGACGACGAGCGGGTCGGTGCGCATCGCGGCCGGCGGACCGTGCGCGATCACGGCTCCGGCTTCGAGGCAGTAGACGTGGTCCGTGATGGCCAGGATCAACGGCAGGTCGTGTTCGACGACGACGAGGGTCGCGGCCAGCTCGGCCTGCAGCCGCTTGATCAACGGGCCGAACGCCTCGGCCTCGCGCTGCGCGACGCCGGCCGTCGGCTCGTCGAGACAGATGACGCGGGGCGCGACGGCGAGCAGTGCCGCCAGCTCGACGATGCGACGCGTGCCGGTGGAGAGCTCGGCGATGAAGCGGTCGGCGTAACGGCCCAGGCCGAGGAAGTCGATCAGCTCGGCCGCCTCCGCATGCCGGCGCGCCTCGAGTCGAGTCGACTGCGGCAGGAACAGCGCGGTGCTCCAGAACGGTGTGCGACGTCGAGCTTCGAGCGCGAGCTCGACCACCTCGCGCACGGTGAGCTCCGGGAAGAGGAGCGCGGCCTGGAACGTGCGCCCGAGCCCTCGCGCCGCGCGCTCGTGGGACTTCTTCTTGGTGATGTCCACGCCCAGCAGCTCGACCCGGCCCGTCGACGGCAGGAAGCCGCCGATGGCATTGAGGAGGGTCGACTTGCCGGCGCCGTTCGCGCCGATCAATCCCACCACCTGCCCGGGCATCGCGCGGAAGTCCACCCGGTTCACGGCGACAACGCCGCCGAAGCTGACCGACAGGCCGTGGGTGGCCAGTGCCGGCCCGTCACCGGTGACGACGTGACGGTCCGCTCCGGCCAGCCGCAGCGAGGACGGCGGCGCCACGACCTCCTTGGGTGGCGCCGGCCCGAGGCGCCGCTCGATCCGCTGGGCCAACTGGTCCCGGCACCAGTACCCGATCTGGGTGAAGCCGCCCGGGATGTAGAGAAGGATGATCAGCAGCCCGATGCTCGACGTCAGCAACGGAACGACGTCGTTGTCGGGCCAGAAGGCGGGCAGCCCCACGACCCAGACGGCACCGATCACCGCCCCGGCGATGCTCCCCAGGCCGCCGATCACCGCCATCGCGACGAGCGCGAACGAGTCCTGGACCCGGAACAGCTTCTCGGTGTAGCCGATCGTCACGACGAGGCCACCGAGGATCGCACCACCGAGGCCGGCGATGAACCCGCCGAGGGCATAGGCCGTCAGCTTCGCCCGCGTCGGTGACACGGTGAACGCTTCGGCGCCGTGCTCGTTCTCGCGGACCCCGATGATCGTGCGACCGATGCCGCTTCGGCGAAGGCGGGCGACGACGATCAGCACCAGTATCAGGGCCGTCAGTGCGAAGTAGTAGTACCCGAGATTGCGTTCCGTGAGGTTGAACGGGCCGATGTTCGACCGGGGCAGGCGCACGGTCTGGCGCCCGAGCGACAGGATCGGCTGGCGGAACACGTACGCCTGCGCCGCGATCGCAAACGCGAGCGTGCTGGCCGCCAGGAGCAAGCCCCGCACCCGCAGCGCGGAGACCCCGATGAGGGTGGCGGTCGCGCACGCGATCACGGCGCCGAGCAGCAAGGCCCAGCCGAACGGCACCTGGGGAATGGAGACGCTGACGAGATCGATGCCAGCCAACCCGAAGGTGAAGTTGGTACCCCGGACGAGCGCGGCCGCGCTCAGCGCGCCGAGCCCGGCGAAGGTCATCTGGCCGAGCGACAGCTGACCGGCCCAGCCGGTGAGCACGGTGACCGAGACGGCACACAGGGCGAAGCCGACGACCGCGGTGTACGTGAAGTGCTTGGCCGACTCGGTGAGAACCAAGGGCAGGCCGATGGCCACGATCAGACCGAAGCCGGCGACGAGCTGCGGAAGCCGGCGCACCCACCAGATCTCCCGCACGCGGGCCGACACCACGTGGTGGCGCGGCGCGAACTGGAAGCTCTCGGTGCCCATGTCGACGCCGCGGCTGCGGCGGGCCACGAGCACGACGACGGTGAGGAACAGCACGAACTGGACGAGGCCCGTCTTGTTCGTGAAGTTGAAGAAGAGCACCTGATCGACGATGCCGATGGCGACCGCGGCGACGACCGCCTTCGGAAACGAGACCATCCGCCCGACAAGGGCGGCGGCGAGGCCGCGGAGCAGCGTGTTCGGCCCGATCGAGACGAGGTCGGACGACGTGGACTCGGTCGCGATGAGGATGACCGCCATCGCCGACAGGAAGCCGGCGATCGCCCACACCGCCGTCGACACCATCTTCGGGTTGATGCCCGTGAGCCGGGCCAGATCGGGGTTGCTCACCGACGCCCGCACGGATTGGCCGAAGGCGGTGTGCCCCAGCAGCCACCACAACCCGATGGTGATGAGGGGGACGACGACGAGGGCGAGGGCTTGGCCACCGCGGAGCACGATCCCCGCGCCCGGGTGCCATTCGCCCGTGATCGGGCTCGGGAACGCGGTTTGCAACGAGCCGGTCCGGTAGTCGGGCAGCGTGAGCGTGATGGCTTGCGCCAACTGGGCGACGCCGATGGTGGCGACGAGCACGATGACTCGCGGCGCGCGAAAGAGGCGGCGCACCACCGACAGTTCGACGACGGTGCCGGCGAGCGTGCCGACGAGCAGCGCGGCGACGAGAGCGGGCCAATACGGCCACCCGTGGGCGCCGGCCATGACACCAAGCAACGCGGCCGATGGGACACCCAGGTCGCCGACCGCGAAGTTGATCACCCGGCTCGAGCGGTAGACGAGGACGATGCCCATGGCGATCAACGCGATGATCAACCCGCGGATCGATCCGATCACGAGCAGGTTCGCGGTGAAGACCGACGCCAGCATCAGCCGCCCTCGGCGCCGAAGAAGACGGCGCGCACGAGGTCGTCGCGCTCGAGCAGATCCCGGGCGTTTCCCTCGAAGCGCACTTGGCCCTTCTCGAGGAAGATGGCCCGATCGGCGACCGACAGCGCGATGTTGAGGGACTGCTCGACGATCACCATCGTCTGCCCGCGCGCCTTCAGCTCCTCGATCGTCTCGAGCAACCGCTGCACCACTAGCGGTGCCAGCCCGAGCGACAGCTCGTCGATCAGGAGGACCTCCGGCTCGTGCAACAGCACCCGGGCCAACGCCAGCATCTGGTTCTGTCCGCCGGAGAGGCTGGCGGCGAGCTGACGGCGGCGGTCGGCCAGCTCGGGGAACACGTCGAGCACTGACGCGATGCGACCGTCGATCTCGCGCTGGTCACTCAGCGCCAGCCGCGCGCTGACCTCGAGGTTCTGAGCGACGGTCAGATTCCCGAACACGCCCTTGCCGCCGGGCAGCTGGATGATGCCGAGGCGGGCCCGGGCCTCGGGCGTGACGTACGTGACGTTGCGCCCGTTGAGGCGGACCACCCCGCGCTCGGGCACCCCGAGCCCGCTGATCACCCGCAAGATCGTGGACTTGCCGGCGCCGTTGGTGCCGAGCAGCGCGAGCGTTTCGCCCCGCGCCACCTCGAAGCTGACGTCGAAGAGCACCTGCACCGGGCCGTACGAGAAGTCGACGTAGGCCATTTGGAGGACCGGAGCTTCCTGCCCGGGCACGCTGCGCTTGCGGTGCTCGTCCTGTTCCTCGAGCAGCTCCGCGACGACGAGCGAGAGGTCGTTGCGGATGAACCGGGCGCCGTTCATCAGCATCAGCCCGCCGATGATGCTGCTCGGCACGCCGAGCGCGATGACCGTGCCGCGGGTGCCGATGGCGTCGGTGAAGAATCCGGCGACGATGCCCCCGAGGAAACCGCCGACGAAGAAGATGTACATCGTCGTCAGCGACGAGCCCATGCCCCGCAACCGGTATGGCACCACGGCGTAGAGCACCGGTCCGACCATCGCGAAGGCGGCCGTGATCAGCACCGACTGCGGTGTCCCGAGGATCACGAACCAGGCCCGGCTGTTCACCGAGAACTGGAACGGCGTGAATACCGCCGACGGGACGATGAGCATCCCGACCAAGGCCAGGGCCCGCGCCGGGTCACGCCGGTAGACGCGGTCGAAGTACTTCGCGACGAACGGCAGCACCGGGAGTGCAGCGAGCCCGCGGAGGCTGAGGAGGAAGCCCCGGTCGAGGGCCTTCGTGACGTGCAGGTGCTTCTCGAGGTACAGCGACGACAGCGTGTCCTGGCTGAAGAGACCGAACCCGAGCGCGCAGAACGCCACCAGGACCGTGCGGATCGTGGCGATCTTCTTCAACCGGGCGAACGCCGCCTCCATCGAGATGGGCAGCGGTTGCTCGTCCTCGATGACCTCGCCGAGGACGTGGTCCTTCTCGAACTGGCCACGGGGCGGCTCCTTCATGAAGAAGGCGCCGACGGCCACGATCGACACCGGGATGCCGAGCGCGTACCACGCCCAGCGCCAGCCCTCCGGTCCGCCGGCGGCCTCGGCGATGGCGGCGACGGCCACCGGGCTGATGAGACCGATGAGATGGGCGCCGCCCTGCATCGCGGCCGACATGCGCGCGCGGACGCCGATCGGGTACGCGTCGGCGACGAGCGAGTTGTGGACCGGGATGGTGTTGGCCTTGGCGATCCCCGTCGCGAACCGGGTCCAGAAGAGCATGAACGCGTTGACCGCGAACCCCGATGCCACGACGAACCCGCCGAAGAAGATGCTCGACACGCCCACGATCGGCACCCGCTTCACCCGGTCGGCGAGCCAGCCCATCGGCACCGCACCGAGCACGAAGAACGCGGCCGACGCGGTACCGATGAAGACGATCGCACCCTCGCTGATGTTGAAGGTGCGGCGGATGTCCGGCGCGAGGACGTAGATCGCGGCGCCTTCCAACTCGTCGAGCGACACGATGGCCGTCAGGACGACGAACATCAGCCAGCCGCCGCGGTTGAGCCCTTGCCGCAGCGTCATCGGCTCCGCGTTCACGCCGGGCAAGAGGTCGTCAGGGAAGACGACCTGTTCCCGCGCCACGGACTGCGCCGCCTGGCGCGCCGCCTCTTCCTCCAGGACCGTCGCCGCGAGCGAAGCTACCGACTCGCCCGATGCCCCTTCACCCTCGTCCAGAAGCCCCCCTCTGTGCTGAGCTCACGCAGCGTAGCCACCGTCAACTGTCAGCTCTCGGACAACCGGCAGCGATGGGGCGGCGAACGCCGCCCTTCAGCTGCCGGTTGCCTCGAGGATGGCGCGCCAGACCCGCTCCGGCGTGGCCGGCATGGGGACGTGGCGGACGCCGAGATGGGCGAGGGCGTCGACGACCGCGTTCTGCACGGCGGGTGCGGCGCCGATCGTGCCCGACTCGCCGATGCCTTTCGCGCCCAACGGATTCTTGGGCGTCGGCGTCTCCATCGCGACGGTCTCGAACGACGGCAGCTCGGCGGCCGACGCGAACGCGTACTCGGCGAAGGTGGTCGTGAGCGGGTTGCCGTCGTCGTCGTAGGCCATCTCCTCGAACAGGGCCTGGCCGATCCCTTGCGCCATGCCGCCGTGAACCTGGCCCTCGGCGAGCAGCGGGTTGACGATGCGGCCCGCGTCGTCGACGCCGATCATCCGCACCAGTCGCACGTGGCCCGTCTCGGTGTCGATCTCGACGACGGCGAGGTGGGCGCCGAAGGGATAGGTCCCGCCGCCCTCCGGGGGCTCGAACATCGCCATCGCCGTGAGCGGTCCGCCGTCGCCTTCGGCCGCGAGCTCGGCCCACGTGCGGCTCACGGCGGGCGTCCCGGCGACGTGGAAACGCCCCGAGCCGGTGTCGAGGACGATGTCCTCGGGTGAGGCTTCGAGGACGTCGGCGGTCAGCTGCTTGGCCCGCTCCACCAGCGCAACCGCGGCGTGGTGCATGGCAACGCCGCCGATCTGTACCGACCGGGAGCCGCCGGTGACCGTACCGGTCTCGAAGTGGTCGGTGTCGCCGAAGCGGACCTCGATCTGGTCGACGGGCACCCCGGTGCGCTCGCTGATCAGCATCGCCCACGTCGTGGCGTGTCCCTGGCCATAGGGGTTCGTGCCGCTGCGGGCGAGCAGCGACCCGTCCGGCCGCACCTCGATCTGGCCCCGCTCCTGGCCGCCGAAGCCGGCGGTGACCTCGACGTAGGTCGACAGGCCGATGCCGAGCACGACCGGATCACCGGCCGCTCGCCGCCGTTGCTGTTCGGCCCGCAGTTCGTCGTAGCCGGCCGCGGCGAGGACGCGGCCGAGGGCGCCCGCATAGTCACCCGAGTCGTACACGGTGCCGGTGGGCGTGCGGAACGGAAAACGGTCCGGCGCGACGAAGTTACGGCGCCGGACCTCCGCCGGGTCGAGCCCGGCCTCGGCCGCGAAGAGATCGACGGCCCGTTCGATCGCGGCCGCAGCCTCGGGCCGCCCCGCGCCGCGGTACGCGGCAGTGGGCGTGGTGTTCGTCACGACCGTCTTCGCCTCGTACTCGACGGCGGGGATGTCGTAGACGCCGCTGGCCATCGCCATGGTCATGTACGGCATCAGCGCGCCCATGCGCGGGAAGGCGCCCGCGTCCTGGAGCACGTGCAGCCGATACGCCAGGATCCGCCCGTCTCGGGTGCCGCCGATCGTGATCTCCTGGCGCTGCCCGCGCCCGTGCCCGAGCGCCACCATGCTCTCGGAGCGGTTCTCGAGCCACCGCACCGGACGCTCGAGGCGGCGAGCCACCCACGCGGTGACGATGTCTTCGGGGTAGACGGAGCCCTTCGCACCGAACCCGCCACCGACGTCGGGGCACAGCACGCGCAACTCGCCGGCGTCGACGCCGAGCGCGGCCGCGATGTCGTTTCGGGCCGGGTGGACTCCTTGGGTGCTCAGCCACAGCGTGAGGCGGCCGTCGGCGCCCCGCGCCGCGGCGGCCGACCGCACCTCCAAGGGGCAAGGGGCCAGCCGCTGGTTGGCGATGCGTTGGGTCACGACCACGTCGCAGTCGGCGAAGGACACGGGTTCGCGGGCGGGCACGTCCATGGCGACGTTGGTGCCGGCTTCGGGGAACAGCAGGATCTCGGTCGTCCGTGCGTCGTCCATGTCGACGACCGCCGGCAGCGGGTCGTAGTCGATCGCCACCAGCTCAGCCGCGTCCTCGCCCTGATACCTCTCCTCGGCCGCGATGACGGCGACGGGCTGGCCGACGTAGCGCACGAGACCGTCGGCCAACCACGGCGTGAGCATGGCCCCGTTGAGCATCGGGAACGGCGGGCTGGCGGGCGCGAGACCCAGGTCGTCGTGGGTGAAGAGGGCGACGACGCCAGGCGCGCCGCGGGCCGCCTCGATGTCGACCGCGGTGACCCGGGCGTGGGCCATCGTGGACCGCACGAACGTAAGGTGCAGCGCCCCGGCCAGCGCAGGCTCATGGTTGGCGACATCGTCGACGTACTGCCCGCCCACCGTCAGCAGGGCGGGGTCTTCCTTGCGCACGACTCGGTTGCCCAGGATGCTCACGCACCCTCTCTATCGCGCGCACGGCCGCCGCGCTCGCGATCGATCCGCCTTCCCGACGGTATGGCCGGATCAGCCTTCGCTGGCGATGCCGCGGGTGGCGCGGATGACGAGGCCGACGGCGATGAGTACGACGACCGCGCCGCCGAGGAGGGCGAGCCACTTGATGAGGTGGAGGCGCGGGCGACCGATCGAGCCCGCGAGGTCGGCGCCGTCGAGGTCGCCGGTCCCCTCGGCCCCGTGCAGATCCGCGCTCTGGAAGACGGCGCCGGTCGCGGTGGCCTGCGTGAAGTCGGCGCCCCGCATCGACGCGCCGGTGAAGTCGACGTCCTCGAGGTGGGCTTGGATCAGGCTGGCGTCGTCGAAGGTGGCCGAGCGGGCGTCGGCCTTCGACAACGTGGCCTGGCCGAGATCGGCGCCCGTGAAATCGGCGTGGCGCAGGTCGGTGCGGGCCAGGTGGGCTTGGCCGAGGTCGGCGTTGTCGACCTTCGCGGCTTGGAACGACGCGCCTTCGGCGTTGGCCTGGATCAAGATCGCGCCGGACAGGTTCGCCTTGCCGAGGTTGGCGGCGGCGAGCGTCGCCTGCGAGAAGTCCAGCCCGCTGAGGTCCTGGCACGACAGGTCGATGCCGGCGAGGTTGCGTAACGAGCCCCCGCCGCCGCCGACGACCTCGCGGAAGTCGGTCTGCGATCCGACTTCGCACTCGGGCACGTCCAGCGAGGTGGCCGGAGCGAACGGGGTGCCCTCGAGATCGGCACCGTCGAGATCGGACGGATCCAGTCCGGCGAGATCGGCCCCGGCGAGGATGGCCCCGGTCATGGTGGCTTGCGTCAGGTCCGTCCCCTGCAGCGACGCTCCGCTCAAATCGGCGTTCTCGAGGTGCGCCTGCGTGAAGTCGGCGCCGTCGAGGACCGCGCCCCGCAGGTCCGCGTTGGTGAGCGTGGCCTGACCGAACTCGGCCAGGGTGGCGTCCGCGTTCTGCAGTAACGCGCCGGTGAGGTCGGCTTGGCCGAACTGGGTGTCGTTCAGGCGGGTCCGGTTCAGGTTCGCGCCCTGCATCTGGGCCTGGATGAACGTGAGCCCGGAGAGGTCTTGGCACGACAGGTCGATGGCGCCGAGCTGATCCTGACCGAAGTCGATGCCGGTCGCGCGGAAGTCGGCGCGCGACCCCACGGGGCACGGCGGCTCCTGCCCGGCCGCGGGAGGCGCGGCCGCGATGAACACCATCACCCCGGCGGCGAGCCAACGTCCGAGTCTCATCTGACCGTTGCCTCCTGGACGGGTTGGCGGGCGTCACCGTCGCGCGGCGAGAGCGCCTCGGCGGCGTGGCCGGCCACCCCCAGCGCGACGCCATAGCTGAGGTGCGGGCCCCACACCGCGATGGCGGGGGGACCGGCGTCGGCGATCTCGCTGTTGTCGCGGGCGTGGCGAGCGAAGGCCCCCCAGCGGGCACGGGCCCGCAGCCCTTTGGGGCTCAGCACATAGCCCCCGATGAACGGCAGCATCACGAAGATCCCCGCCACGACGAGCCCGCCGACGGCGGCTTCGGCGCTCCGGGCCCACAGGGGGAGGGTGGTGAGGGTGAGGAGTATGACCGCGGTGATGAACAGCGCCGACGGGTAGCGCCGCCGGAGCAGGCCGGCCGCCGTCGCTTGGTGGAGGGTGTCGCGGCGGAAGTCACGCCACCACTGTCCTTCGCGTTGGGCGACGAGCGGGGGACCGGTGAGCTCGCCACCGGTCCCCGCGGCCGTGCGCAGCAGGCCGAGGACGGCGCCCTCCGCGGGGGTGGTCCCCCGGGCCGGGGGACCCAAGCGGAGCACGAACCGTTCGGACGTGATGCCTTCGAGGTCGATGACCTTGCGGTCGGCCAGGTCGAGGATCGTCGCGGCCACGGCCTCACTCCCAATGTCGTGCCCTTCGTGCGCCAGCAGCGCGACGACGGTCGGTGACTCGTCGCCGGGGGGGTCGGCGAGTTGGTCGGGAACGCCGCCCGCGGCTCGGATCCGCATGGCGCCGGTGCGCGCCAACCGCCACAACACGACGAGAACCGGCACGGCGATCTCGACGCCGACCGCGCCCCAGTACCCCGCGGCCAACAGGTCGGCGACCCGCTCGTCGTTGTCGAGCGTGTCGGCGAAGGCGCGGTCGGCGTCGTCCAGCGCCGCTTGGCGGCCCTCGAAGTACTCGAGGCGCGGCCCGCCCGGCAGCACGGGTGCGCTCGGGAACGCATCGGCTGGGAGCGCGACCACCAGATCGGAGTCCTGCCACATCGCCACCCGGCCGTCGAGGTGCACGGTCGTGCCGTCGACGCCGGCGGCCGCAGGGGCGGCGTGATGCCAATGGGCCTCGCCGACCGGCGCGGCCGGAAGGCGAAGGTCGCCGGTCACGGGCACCAGCGGATCGCGGCGGCGAGCGTCGCCCGGCTCCGCCCACACGGGCACGGTGACGATGGCGACGTCGCGGTAACGCTCCACGGCGCCGGTCACCCGATAGGTGATGTCGGCGGTGGGCGTCGCCGCCCTCAGCTGTGCGGTGTAGCCCGCCGCGGTGTCGGGGCGGGGTGCGCCGTTCACCCTCACGTCGTCCGCGTTCGCCAGCACCGGCGCCCGTAGCCCGAACACGCCGCCGTTGGCCGAGGCGAAGCGGACGTCGGCCCGGATGGTCAGGATCCCGTCGGCACCGAGGTCGCCCGTCACGGTGACGGTCTCGGTCTGGCCGTGGCGGCTCAGCCGGGTCGGGGCGTCGGCTGAGCACCCTCCGAGCACGACGAGCGCGACACCCCCGAGAAGTACCGCACGCCCGCGCATGGGGCGTCGACACTAGTTCGCGTCAGGCCGGCGGCGCCGCGTCTCGACAGAGGTGCGAGACCGGGCCGTGGCCTCGGCCGAGCTCCCAGCTCGCCGACGCGGCGAGGGCGGCGTGGACGTGGGCCTTGGCCGCGGTCATCGCCGCGAGTGGGTCGGCGCCGCGGGCGAGCATGGCCGCGGTGGCCGCCGCGAACGTGCAACCGGTGCCGTGGTCGTTGGTGGTCTCGATCCACGGGGCGCGCAGGAACGTCGCCCGCCGGGCGAGGCGGTCGAACACCACGTCGACCGCGTCGGCGCCCGGCAGGTGGCCGCCCTTCACCACCGCGTACCTAGGGCCCAGCGCGCAGAGCGCCTCGGCCGCGTCGGCGAGGTCGTCGACGCCGGCGATGGCGCGGTCGAGGAAGACCTCGGCCTCGCGGGAGTTCGGCGTGATGACGGTGGCCTGGGGCAGGAGGGCGTCGACGTACGCGGCTTCCGCGCCGCGGTCGAGGAGCCGGTCGCCCGACGACGACACGAGCACGGGATCGACGACCAGATTCGGCAACCGCCCGTCCGCCGCCCACCGGGCGATCGCCCGCACGACGGGCTCCGTCGCCAGCATGCCGGTCTTGGCCGCGGCGACCGGGAGGTCGGACAACACGGCGTCGAGCTGCGCGTCGAGGAAGTCGACCGGCGGGACGTGGATGGCGCGCACCGCGGCGGTGTTCTGCGCCGTGAGCGCGGTGACCACCGACGTGCCGTGGACCCCGAAGGCCGCGAACGTCGCCAGGTCGGCTTGGATCCCGGCCCCACCTCCCGAGTCCGAACCCGCGATCGTGAGCGCGACGGGGGGTGTCACCAGGGCGCGATGGCGGCGAGGGCGGTGGCGACGAACCGGGCGCGGGCCGGACCGAAGTCGGGCCGAGGCGATGCCGGGGTGCCGCCGAGGAGCCGCGCGCCGGGGATCAGGCTCGCCAGCCGTTCGGCCGTCGCCCGCTCGTGGTACGGGTCCTCCGGGTCGGCCGGGATGACGGCGGTCGGCACGTCCAAGACAGTCAGCTCTCGGTCGTCGACGCCGCGCATGGTCCTGTCGGCGTCCGTGGCCGGCCAACACAACACGAGCCGGCGCACGAGGTGAGGGTGGTCGGCCGCGAGGCGCACCGCCGCGGAGCACCCGTTCGAGCCCGCGACCGCTGCGACCGGTGCGGGCTCCCTGGCTACTGCCGCGGCCAAGTGGTCGCCTTCCGCGAACCACGACGCCGGATCCGTGAGTCGGTCGGGGGCGAGGACCCGGCGCCCGCTCGCCTCGAGCGCGCTGACCACGCCCGGCTCCGCCCAGAAGCGGTGCGCGTCGATCTCGCCCAGCCCGCCGTGGACGAGCAGGACCGTGGCCGGCCCCAATTCGGCCAGCAGCGCGGTGATGACCGCGGCGGGGTCGGCGGCGCCCATGGCCGAGCCCATCACGGCGACTCCGGCCGCGCCTGCGTCGATGCACGGCGCGGCCCGGCCGGCGCGAACGCCGCCGAGCGCGTACACCGGGGGCGCGCCGGGCGCTCGCGTGCCGGCCGCCAGGCCGTCGAGGTGGAGCGGCGGTCCGTAGTCCGGCTTCGAGGGCGAGTGATGGACCGGGCTGAGGGTCACGTACGCGGCGCGGCACAGCCCGGCCGCGGCGACGTCGTCCACCGTGTGGCACGACCGCCCTACGACGAGATCGCCCACTTGCCCCGCGTCCGGCCACGGGTCGGTGGCCGCCAAGTGCACGCCCGCCGCCCCGACCGCGTGGGCCAAGGCGATGTCCGAGGCGACGAGCATGAGGGCGCGGCCGCCGCGAGCAGCGTCGCACACGGAGGCCGCGAGCTCGCGGCGCTGCGGTCCGGGGAGGTCCTTCTCCCGGAACACGACCGCCCGCGCACCCGCGCCGACGGCGGCGGCCACGGTCTCCGGCAGCAGCCGCCCGGCGGCTTCGCTCTGCCGCCGGTCCGTCAGCACCAACAGGCGCGGCAGGCTCACATCGCTCCCGAACGCTGGGGGTGCGTCCTCATAGGTCGGCGACGCCGTCGAAGGTGGACGAGGCCTCGGCGTAGAGCCGGCGCGGGATGCGGCCGGCGCGGTGGGCGAGGCGGCCACCCTCGACGGCCTTGCGCATCGCCTCGGCCATGAGCACCGGATCGCGGGCCCTCGTGACGGCGGACGCCAGCAACACCGCGTCGCAGCCGAGCTCCATGGCGACGGCGGCGTCGGACGCGGTGCCGATGCCGGCGTCGAGGACGATCGGCACGGTCGCGTGCTCGAGGATGATGGCGAGGTTGTAGGGATTGCGGATGCCCATGCCGCTGCCGATCGGCGACCCGAGCGGCATCACGGCCGCGCATCCGAGGTCCTGGAGCCGGCCTGCCAAGACAGGATCGTCGTTGGTGTACGCGAGCACGACGAAGCCGTCGTCGACGAGCTGTTCGGCCGCATCGACCAGCTCGACGGCATCGGGCAGGAGCGTGCGCTCCTCGGCGATGACCTCGAGCTTGATCCACGCGGTCTCGAACGCCTCGCGCGCCAGCCGTGCGGTGAGGACCGCGTCGCGGGCGGTGAAACAGCCCGCCGTGTTCGGCAGCGGGCGCACGCCGACCCGACGGAGCACGTCGAGCACCGATCCCGGTGCGGTGGGATCGACGCGGCGCAACGCGACGGTGGTGAGTTCAGTTCCCGACGCGACCAGCGCCTGCTCGAGCACGTCGAGGCTCGGGGCGCCTCCGGTGCCCATGATCAAGCGCGACGTGAACGACTCGCCTGCAATCGTGAGGAGATCATCGGCCATGAACTCAACCGCCTTGGGCTGCGGTGAGGACTTCGACGCGGTCGTCGGGTGCGAGCCGCCACGAGCACCATGCGCTGCGGGGGACGACCTCACCGTTGACCGCGACCGCGACCCCGGCCGGCCCGCGGCCGAGCGAGGCGACGAGCGCGTCGACGGATGCATCCTCGTCCACGCCCCGAGGTTCGCCGTTCAGCACGATGGTCACCGTCCGACTCCCGCGGGCGCGAAGCGCAGCGGCGAGAACGGAAGGGCCGCCGCCGTCGGCTCGCCGTCGGCCACCGTGGCCGCGATCGCCTCGGCCGTCACCGGGGTGAGCAGGATCCCGTTGCGGTAGTGCCCGGTCGCCACGACCAAGCCCTCCACCGCCCCGGCACCGATCATCGGCGCGTTGTCGGGCGAGCCCGGTCGGAACCCGACCCGCGCTTCAACGAACGCCAGCTCGGAGACGCCGGGAACGAGAAGCGTGGCGTCCCGCATCAGCTCATAGACCGCCCCTCCGGTGACCTCCTCGTCCCAGCCCCGTTCTTCCACCGTGGCGCCGATGAGGATGCGGCCGTCGACCCGGGGGACGAGGTACGCGGTGGCGCCCTTGACCATGCCTCGGACCGCGTGCGTGATGAGCGGCCGGTCGACCGAGCCGCGCAACGTGAGGATCTGCCCCTTCACCGGCCGGACCGGAGGCCGGGCGTCGGGCGGCAGATCCCTCACCGTGCTCGACCGCGCTCCCGCCGCCAGCACCACCACACCCGAGGCGAGTGCCGCGCCGTTCGGGAACTGCACACCACTCACCCGGTCGCCCTCCCAGCGGACGGCGGCCTCCTCGCGGCGGACCGCGACCCCGGCCCGCTCGCACGCCACCAGCAAGGCCCGGCACAGCGCCCGCGGGTCGACCGCGGCATCTTGCGTCGCGAGCAGGCCGCTCCGCACTCCGGGCGCGAGCATCGGCTCGAGCTGTCGGCACTCGCGACCCCGCAGCCGTCGAGAGTCGAGGCCGAGCTCGTCCTGGTACCGGTGCAGCTCGAGCAACGCGGCGTGGTCGTCGGCGTCGAACGCAACGACGACGCTGCCGATCGGTCGGTAGTCCACGGGCATGTCGCTCGCGGCCTCGACCTCGCGGGCGAAGCCCGGCCACTGCCCGGCGCTGGCGAGGTTCAAGCGCAGCAACGCCTCCTCGCCGAAGTGCGCCTCGCTCACCGGTGCGAGCATCCCGGCCGCGACGTCGGCCGCGCCGCCGCCGGGCGTCGGGTCGCACACAGTGACCCGCAGGCCGGCCTGTGCGAGCCGCCACGCACTCGCCAACCCGATCGGCCCACCCCCGATCACGACGACATCAGCCGTACTCGACGCAATAGCCCGGCGAAGCGACGGGCTATTGCGTCGAGAATCGTGGGTTGGGGTCATCCGCCGCGCTCCAGGGCCGTCATGAGCTCTTCGGTCGCGCGGCGGGGGTTCTCGGCGTCGGCGACCGCGCCGATCACCGCCACCCCATACGCGCCGGCGGCGAGCAGCTCGGGCACCCGGTCGGCCCGCACGCCGGCGATGGCGATGACGGGCACGAAGACCGCGCCGCACACCGTCTTGAGCCCGACCGGACCGAGCGGGTCGGGGAGCCCCTCCTTGGTCGACGTGCGATACACCGGACCGACGCCGAGGTAGCTGACGCCCTCGTTCTCGAGCCGCATCGCCATGGCGGCGTCGCGAGCTGTGCTGCCGACGAGCATCGAGGGCTTGACGGCCCGCAGCGCGGCCGCCACCGGCAGGTCGTCGGCGCCCACGTGGACGCCGCCGGCACCGGCGGCAACGGCGACGTCGGCTCGGTCGTTCACGATGCACAGCGCGCGGTGCTCGGCGCACAGCTCGACGAGCGGGGCGGTGACGTCATACCGGTCGCGGTCGGTGAGCCCCTTGACCCGCACCTGGATGACCGGCGCGCCGCCGTCCAGCGCGGCGCGAGCGAGCTCGCTCCCATCGTCGGTATGGGGCCCGATGTCGACGATGACGTGGAGGCGCCCGCCGGCGCCGCCCTGGTGCGTCACGGGCGGGCCGTCTCCTCGGGGGCGGGGGACGCGACGTAGACGTCGCCACCCGACGCGACGAACTCGGCGGCCTTCTCCTTCAGGCCCAACTCCACGGCCTCCCACTCGTCGACGCCGTGCTCGGCGGCGTAGGCCCGCACGTCTTGGGTGATCCGCATCGAGCAGAACTTCGGCCCGCACATCGAGCAGAAGTGCGCGGTCTTCGCCGCCCCGGCCGGCAAGGTCTCGTCGTGGTAGGCCCGGGCCGTGTCGGGGTCCATCGAGAGGTTGAACTGATCCTCCCAGCGGAACTCGAAGCGGGCCTTCGACAGCGCGTCGTCCCATGCCTGCGCGCCGGGATGGCCCTTCGCGAGATCGGCCGCGTGCGCCGCGATCTTGTAGGCGATCACGCCCGCCTTGACGTCGTCGCGATCCGGGAGCCCGAGGTGTTCTTTCGGCGTGACGTAGCAGAGCATCGCGGTACCGAACCATCCGATCATCGCCGCGCCGATGGCCGACGTGATGTGGTCGTAGCCGGGCGCGACGTCGGTGGTGAGCGGCCCGAGCGTGTAGAAGGGCGCCTCGTGGCACAGCGCCATCTGGAGCTCCACGTTCTCCTTGATCTTGTGCATCGGGACGTGGCCCGGCCCCTCGATCATCACTTGGACGTCGTGGCGCCACGCCACCTCGGTGAGCTCACCGAGCGTCCGCAGCTCCGACAGCTGCGCGTCGTCGTTGGCGTCGGCGATGCACCCGGGGCGCAGGCCGTCGCCGAGCGAGAACGCGACGTCGTAGGCCGACAGGATCTCGCACAGCTCCTCGAAGTTGGTATAGAGGAAGTTCTCCTCGTGGTGGGCCAGGCACCACGCGGCCATGATCGAGCCGCCGCGGCTCACGATCCCGGTGATGCGGGCCGCGGTGAGTGGCACGTAGCGCAGCAGTACACCGGCATGCACCGTGATGTAGTCGACGCCTTGCTCGCACTGCTCGACGATGGTGTCGCGGTAGACCTCCCAGCTCAGGTCGGCCGCGTCGCCGTCGACCTTCTCGAGGGCCTGATAGATGGGCACGGTTCCGATCGGCACCGGCGCGTTGCGGATGATCCACTCCCGCGTGGTGTGGATGTCGCGCCCGGTCGACAGGTCCATCACCGTGTCGGCCCCCCACTGCGTCGCCCAGGTGAGCTTGTCGACCTCCTCTGCGATCGATGACGTCACCGCCGAGTTGCCGATGTTGGCGTTCACCTTCGTGAGGAACGTCCGCCCGATGATCATGGGTTCGGACTCGGGGTGATTCACGTTGGCCGGGATGATCGCCCGGCCCCCGGCGACTTCGGCCCGCACCAGTTCGGAGTCGAGGCCTTCACGGAGCGCGATGAACGCCATCTCCTCGGTGATCTCGCCGCGCCGGGCGTAGTGGAGCTGGGTGACTCGACGCCCGGGCCGAGCCCGAAGCGGACGGCGGGTCTCGCCCTGCCACACCTCGGTCGGGCCCGACGACCGCACGGCCGCCCGGCCGTCGTCCCGCGCTGACTGCGGGCGACCCTCGTACTCCTCGACATCGTCGCGTCCGAGGATCCACGGCCGGCGCAAGGGCGGCAAGCCGACGTTCGGATCCGACCCGGGGCCGCTGGTGTCGTAGAGGCGCACCGGCGGCTCGTCGCCGGTGAGGGTCACCTGCGTGAACGGCACCTCGATTCCCGGCCGCGCGCCCGCGACGAGAACCTTTTGGCGGGCTGCCTCACTGGGCATCTGCATCACTCCCTTCGCCGGCATTACCCGGATCAGGTCTGGCGGTCGGCGCTTCAAACGCCCTCTCAGCCCGGAGTGATCCGAGCTCCCGCGGTCTGGTTGTCGAGGGGAAGGATAGAGGCGCCGGCTACCCGACGTGCTCCGGTTCTGCGACAACGTGGATCACCGGCAGCTCGGGGAACTCGCGGGCCACCCGGTTGGGCACGTCGAGCTTGAGCCACCGCGACGGACCCGACGGCAGCGTCGACAGGAGAATGGCGTCGAAGCCCGGGTCGCGCCGGAGCACCGCGCGGATCGCGTAGACGGGATTGGCGTCGCCCACCTCGCCGTCCGCGTCGGCGCCTACTCCCCGAAACCGTTCGAGCCCGGCGTCGAGCACGCGCTGCGCCTCCCGCACGGTCTCCGCCTCGGTCCACGAGTGGTCGGTCGGATGGGTCGCCGGGACCAGGAAGTGGAACTGACAGGGGCCTTCGGCCAAGCTGGCCTTGACTCGCTCGAGGAGATGATCTCCACCGAGGGTCTTGTGGGCCACGACGAGATAGCGACGCATCGCGCGCTCCTTCCGTCTGTCCTGGGACGAATTGTAGGCCTGCGGGAGAGCGTGCTCCTAGGCTCCGCGGCCAATGGACGGGGTCGCCCACGTCGCTGCCGGCGTCCTCGGCGGTCTCCTGGTGCTCTGGGTGCTGCTGTCGGCCATCCGCCAAGTCGTGCTGCCCCGGGGTGACCCGGTCATGCTCAGCCGCTGGGTCTTCTTGAGCGTCCGCACGCTGTTCAACCTCGCGCTGAAGCCCGCCAAGACCTACGAGCAGCGCGACCGCGCGATGGCGCTGTACGCACCCATCTCACTCGTCCTGCTCCCCGGCGCCTGGCTGGCGCTGGTGCTGTCGGGGTTCACCGCGGTCTTCTGGGGTCTCGGCGTGCACCCTGTCCGGCAGGCCTTCTCCGCGAGTGGGTCGTCCCTCTTCACGCTCGGAGTGACGGCGCCACGCGATCTGCCGACGACGGCCGCGTCCTTCACGGAGGCCAGTCTCGGGCTCGGACTGGCCGGGTTGCTCATCAGCTTCCTGCCATCGATCTATGCCGCGTTTCAGCGCCGGGAGCTCGGCGTCGCCCAGCTCGGCACCCGCGCCGGCGAGCCGCCGTCGGCCATGGAGATGGTCGTGCGCTTCCACCGCTTGCAACGCCTCGATGGGCTCGACGACATGTGGGAGGTGTGGGAGCGCTGGTTCGCGGACATCGAAGAGACGCACAGTTCGCAGGCGTCGCTGGTGTTCTTCCGTTCGATCAGCCACGGCCGGTCGTGGGTGACGAGCGCCGGCGTCGTGCTCGACACCGCGAGCATCCGCGCCGCACTCCTCGACCTTCCCCGCAACCCGCCGGCCGAGCTGTGCATCCGGGCCGGTTATCTCGCCCTCCGGCGTATCGCCGGCTACTTCGGCACGCCGTTCGACCCCGACCCGCGGCCCGACGATCCGATCTCGATCGACCGCAGCGAGTTCGACGACATGTGCGAGCGTCTGGCCAACGAGGGCGTACCCCTGAAGGCCGACCGCGACCAGGCGTGGCGCGACTTCGCCGGCTGGCGGGTCAACTACGACGCGCCGCTCTTGGCGCTGGCCGGCCTGACGATGGCGCCCTACGCGCTGTGGTCCTCGGACCGTTCCATCGCCTACCGCCGTCCGCCTCTGATCCCGTTCCGGCGCCGGCGCTGAATCGGGTCAGCCGTGACGGGCGCGGAAGCTGCGCGCCTTGGCCCGGTTTCCGCAGACCTCCATCACGCACCACGCGCCCGAGCAATTGCGGGACGCGTCATAGAAGGCCCACTGGCACGTCTCGGCGGCGCACGCTTTCAAACGAGGCCACGTGTCGTCGAGCAGCGCGTCATGGACGATGGCGAGGAGTTGCGCGATCGCACCGTCGACGCCGGCCCGCGCCGGGGCGAGCCGGGTGCCGCCGTCGACCCCGACGTCGACCCGCAGCGTCGCCCGGGCGGCGGCCTGGTTCAGCGGCGCAACGGCGTCGTCGTCGATCGGCTCGCCGTTGTTCGCGAGACACAACGCGCGCAACGCCTCCCGGACCGCGATGACGCGCTTGCGGTCGGAGGCAGTGATCTTGGTACCAACGGGCACGAGGCCCTTCGCCGCCAGCCACGCCGCAGTGGCCGCGGGTGTCGCGAGGGCGTCGGAATGCTTCTCGACGTCGAGGGTGTTGATGAGCTTCTGTACGAGGAGCAGCCGACCGGGCGCCGCTTTGCGCATGGCCCCAGTGTGGTGTTGGTCGATCGAAAAAACAACCGGTGAACCAGGTTGGTAGGTTACGTAACCGCCGATAGGCTCACGGTAGTTACAGACGAGAGGACCATCCTCATGAATCCCGTATTCCTGACGCACATGGTGCAGGAGCACATCGACGACCTCCGAGCGCGAGCAGAGGTCCGCCGCCAGGTCAGGATCCTCCGGCGCAGCCGTCGCCGGCACGAAGACTGACCGATTACAGAGTGGACAGTGCGACGATGACCAGCAGGATGATCTCGGCGTTGTAGGCGAGGTGGGCGCGGGTGCTCTCCGCGATGCCCGCCTCCGGTCCGGCGGCGCGGTAGCCGCGCAGGTACATCACGGTGAAGTAGCCCCCGCCGACGCTGAGGCCGAGCGCGGCGCCGATCGGGATCCCGATGAGCGCGTGGACGAGCCCGAACTGCACGGCCTTACCGACGCGGCCCCAGAACGTGCGGTGCTCCGACCCCAGCCGGAAGATGCGCTCCTCGGCTTCGGCGAAGAGCGGCAGGGCGGGTACCAGCAGGACCAAGAAGACCAGCGGGACGACCCACTCGAACACGGTGCCGGTGGTGCGGTCGGTGCCGCCGGTGACGGGATTGCCCTGCCCGCCGATCGCCGTCCACCAACCGAAGTCCATTCCGGGGATCTCGAGCAGGCCGATGATCACGGCCACGATCACGACGAACACCGGGGGCGCGAGCACGAAGTGGCGAGGGCGCAACCCCCGCACCAGGTCGACGATCCGGTCACGGCCCCGTCCGCTGAAGGCGATCCGGGCGCCCGACAGGAGCCGCACGCCGATGGCCACGAGCACCATCACCGTCAGGACGTCGAGCCAGGACATTGGGGGTTTAGAGTCGCAGGCGGACCCGCCGACTGCGAGTCGGGGAGACAAACGGGAGATTCGCCATGGCATGGGACTTCTCGACCGAGCCCGAGTTCGAGGACCAACTCGCGTGGATGCGCAGCTTCGTGCGCGAGGAGATCGAACCGCTCGAGACGATCGACCTCGACGGCGACACGTTCCGCCGGCTCACGGACCCGCTCAAGGAAGAGGTGAAGAAGCGCGGCCTGTGGGCCGCCCACTTGCCGCCCGAGATGGGCGGCGGCGGTTTCGGCCAGGTGCGCCTCGGGTTGATGCACGAGATCCTCGGCCGCTGCATCTACGCGCCCTCGGTCTTCGGCAATCAGGCGCCCGACTCGGGCAACGCCGAGCTGATCGCGGTCGGCGGCACCGAGGAACAGAAAGAGCGGTGGATGCAGCCGCTGCTCGACGGAAAGCTGCGCAGCGCGTTCTCGATGACCGAGCCCGGCGCCGGCGCCGACCCGACGCTGCTCAAGACCCGGGCCGTCCGCGACGGCGACGAGTGGGTCATCAACGGCCACAAGTGGTTCACGTCCAACGGCTCGGTGGCCGACTTCCTGGTCGTCATGGCCGTCACCAATCCCGACGTGCACCCGTACCAGGGCTCGTCCATGTTCCTCGTCCCCACCGATAACCCGGGCGTCCGCATCCTGCGTGACGTGCCGACGATGGGCGACCCCAACCACGAGACCGGCCAGCCCGGTGGCCACAGCGAGATCCTCTACGAGGACGCCCGCGTGCCGTTCGACCATGTCGTGGGGGGCGAGGCCGGCATCGGCCAGGGCTTCGTGCTGGCGCAGAAGCGGCTCGGGCCGGGGCGGATCCATCACGCCATGCGGTGGCTGGGCCAGAGCCAGCGGGCGTTCGACATGCTTTGCGAGCGGGCGGTGTCCCGGTTCACGCACGGCTCGACCCTCGCGGAGAAGCAGATGATCCAGGACTGGGTGGCGGAGTCGGCGGCGGAGATGCAGGCCGCTCGCCTCCTCACGCTCCACGCGGCGTGGAAGATGGACACGGTCGGCGCGTCGAAGGCCCGCTCCGAGATCGCCATCATCAAGTTCTGGGGCGCGCGGGCGCTCTACAACGTCATCGACCGGGCCATCCAGGTGCACGGCTCGCTCGGCTACACCACCGACCTACCGCTGGAGGCGATGTACCGCCACGCTCGCGCCGCTCGCATCTACGACGGCCCCGACGAGGTCCACAAGGTCACCGTCGCCCGCCAGATCCTCAAGCGGTACGAACCACGCGAGGTCCCGACCGAGCACGTGCCCACCCGTCGGGAGGCCGCCATCGCCAAGTTCGCCGACGCCCTCGACACCGTGGCTGTGAACAACTAGATCGCGTGCCTGTTGTACGGAGGCGGGTGGTCATTCGCGGGCGTGTGCAAGGCGTGTGGTTCCGCGACAGCGCCCGCGATGAGGCCGAGCGACTCGGCCTCGGCGGCCACGCCGCCAACCTGTCCGACGGCAGCGTCGAGCTGGTCGCCGAGGGCGAGCCGGGGGCCGTCGACGCGCTGATCGCGTGGGCCCGTCACGGCCCGCCCCGCGCCCGGGTCGACGACGTCTCGGTCACCGACGAAACCCCGAGGGGCGACCGTTGGTTCCATGTCCGCTGACCGTCCCGAGTCGTCGTTCTGGCGGAGCGAAGCGACGCCGGGCGTCACGTTTCTACGCCAGAACGAGCGAGGGGAGGCGGGGTCAGCTCGGCGGCGCGGGGTAGACGCCGGTGACGGCCGCTTCCGCGGTCGCCTGGCGCTTCACGGCTTCGAGCGCGGCGGCGGCCTCGGCTCCCTGCGTGACACCGGAGGGAGCCTTCAGCGCGTACAGCGTGAACACGTAGTGGTGGGGCGCACCGTTCGGGTCGTTGCACGGGCCGTACCAGCCGGCGGCACCCGTGTCGTTGACGGCCTCAATGGCACCCTCGGGGGCGGTGCCGTCGCCGAGGCCGACGAGCGTCGGGTCGAGGCCGGTCATCATCCAATGCAGCACGCCGCCCTCGTCCTCGTCGGTGACCGACACCGCCAGCTCCACCGTGTCCGCGGGAACGCCGATCCACTGCAGCGGCGGTGAGATGCCGGCGCCGAAGCACGTGAACCGGTCGTCGAGCGTGCCTCCTTCGGGGAAGGCCGGACTCGTAAGGATGAATGGCCCGACCGTGCCGATCACCGCGCCCGGCTGGGTGGTCACCGTCGTCGACGACGCGGGAACGGTGGCTCCCGGTGCGGGCGCGGTGATCCCGCGGCCGTCGTGGACGCAGGCGCCGACGACGACCGCGGCGAGGGCCACTGCGAGAACCCGTCGTCCGTGCATCACCCGCCGGTCAGGGCCCGTTCGGCCAGCGCCGGCGGAAGCGCGCCCGACCCGGCGAGGCGGTCGTGGAATGCCCGCAGGTCGCCCTGGCCCCCGCCGAGGAACCGTTGCCGGATGTCCTCGATGACGAGCGCACCGGTGAGGTACGACGCGGCCTGGGTCGGCCACGAGCAGTATCGCGCCACCTCGGCTCGCGCCGTCGGCTCGGTGAGGCTGGCTTTGGTGCGCATGAACTCGACCGCCTCCTCGAAGTCCATGTCGCCGATGTGCAGGCTCGTGTCCACGATGATGCGCGCCGCACGGAAGATGCGGGCGTCGAGGTGGCACAAGTCCTCGCGCGGGTTGGTGAAGAACCCCTGTTCGCGCATCATGCGTTCGGCGTACAGGGCCCATCCCTCGGTGAAGTACGAGGTGCCGATCACCCGGCGGATCGGGCGCGCCTTCGACTGCAACATGGCGTAGTGCCAATGGTGGCCCGGATAGGCCTCGTGCACCGTCGTCGTGGGAATCGACGCCCAGCTGTTGTCTGCCAGACGCTTCTGGACGTCATCGGCATCGGCGTCCTCCGGCGGGTAGGGAACGTTGAAGCGCCCGACCAGCGAGGGCTTGAACGCCGGCGGGCCGAAGTAGGAGGCGACCGCCAGCACCGGCCGCTGGAACGGCGGCGACGGCAGGACCTCGCAGGCCTCGCCGTCCGGCAGCGTGACGAGCTCGTGCTCGGCGAGGAAGCGGCGGGCGCGCTCACTGCACTTGGCGTAGCCGTCGAGCATCTCGTCGGGCGACGTCGGATGGTCGGCGTTGACGTCGTCGAGCACGGCGCGCCAGTCGTCGGAGCCACCGACCTCGCGAGCCACTGCCCGGATCTCGGTCTCCAGCTCGTTGTACACCTCACGGCCGTGCGCCCGAAGCCCTTCGGCGTCGAACGGCAGGAGCTCGCGCTCGCGCAGCATGGTGCCGTACCGCTCGGCGCCGATGGCGTACGACCCTCGGGCGTTGTCGGCCAGGTCTTCCAGCAGCGGCAGGAACCCTTCGTACGCGTCACCGGCCACCAGACACGCCTCGATGAGCGCCGCTCGCGGCTCGTCGGCCTCGACCTCGGCGGGAAGGATGTCGCGGACGTAGGTGATCGCCGCCCGGCACTGACCGAGAGCCCGCCGCGCTAACACGGGGCTCACCCGTTCCGGGTCGAGGTTGGTACGACCCTGCTCGAGGAGGTCGGGGACCGCACCGAGGCGGGCGACTGCGGCTGCGGCGAGCTCGGCCTCCGGCATCGGCGCGCGCATGAAGAGCATGAACGTGCCCATCAAACCGGGCGTCAGGTAGGTGTCGGGATTGCGCCGCCAGACCTCCCAGTCCCGCAGGATCTGACTGCCGCGGAGGTGGGCGAGCAAAGCGTCACGGTCGATGCGTTCCTCATTGGTCAGGTCGGCTTCGGCGAGCGCGGCGAAGCGGAGGGCGAAGTCGTCCTCCGCTCGGTGGCGGCGGGTGAACGCAGCGGAGGACAGGTCCGGCATCCGGTCGTCGTAGCCGTCGACGCCCAGGGTCGTCGCGCTCACCGGTGATTCGGTCCAATGCCAGCGGAGGAACTCGTCGATCAGGTCATCAATGGTGCTCATCACCAGACAGCATGTCCTAGTCGGACGGGGTTGGTGCAGCAGACTGTCGAGGTGCGGCGTCCTCTCGGCTTCCTGGCGCGCGTCCGAGCCCTGCTCGGCCTCGACGCGTCCGGTGTTGGCCAGAGCCTCGTCGCCCTCTTCCTCAACAGCTCCACCAGCTTCGCCGCCGGCGCCTTCCTCGGCTCGATCACCGACACGCTGAGCCGGCTCCCCGGCCTCCTCGTGCTGGTCCCCGCCGCCATCGGGCTGCGGGGCAACATCTTCGGCTCGTTCGGCAACCGCATCAGTACCGCGATCCATTCCGGTACCTTCCGGCTGTCGGCCCGGCGCGACACGGTGCTCGGCCAGAACGTGCTCGCGGTCGGGATCCTCACGCTGGCGATCTCCCTGGGTCTCGCGCTCGTGGCCAAGGCCGTCGCCGTCGGGTTCGGCATCGCCGACACGATCTCGTTGGTCGAGATGGCGACGATCTCGATCACGGGTGGCGTTCTCGCGTCCGTCGTCGTGCTGGCCGCCACCATCGGCGTCACCGCGGGCTCGGTCCGGTACGGCTGGGATCTGGACAACCTCGCCGCGCCCATCGTGTCGGTGATGGGAGACGTGCTCACCCTGCCCGCCCTGTGGATCGCGACGTACTTCGTCGGTGTCCGCATCTTCACGCCCGCGTTCGGGGGTGTACTCATCGCCGTCGGGATCGGCGCGCTCGTCGTCGGCGTGCGCGTCCACCTCGACGAGCTTCGCCGGATCGTCCGGGAGTCGTTGCCGGTGCTCCTGATCGCCGGATCGGTGAGCGCCATGGCGGGCATCGCCCTGGAGAAGCGCTTCGCATCGTTCGCGGCGTTTCCCGCGCTGTTGATCCTCGTGACGCCGCAGCTGTCGAGCGCGGGGGCGCTGGGCGGCATCCTGTCGGGCCGGCTCAGCACGAAGCTGTTCCTCGGTCTCGCCGAGCCGACGAGCATGCCGGGCCGGGCCGCCCGCGCCGACATGGCGTTCGTGGCGACGCTGGGGTTGCCGGTGTTCCTGTTCAACGCGGTCGGCGCCCACTTCGTCGGACGAGCGCTCAACCAAGCGAGCCCGGGCCTGCCCGACATGCTGGGGATCGCGATGCTGGGGGGCGCGCTGTCGTTGGTCTTCGTGATCGTCGTCGCGTACTACGGCACCGTCGTTGCGTACCGGACCGGCCTCGATCCCGACACGTACGGCATCCCTGTCGTCAGCTCGTCGCTCGACTTCGTCGGCGCCATCGCCCTCATCCTCGCCATCGCCGTGCTGGGCGTGGCGTGACGAACCGGCCGAGTCAGACCGGGGCGGGCGAGGCCCAGTGGAGGAGTTGCTCGATGCTGATGTCCTCGTCGTGAACGGCGAAGCTCCAACCGATGGGTTCGCTGGACACGAGCTCCCAGGCCGACTTGAGGCGCTCGCCCACCCGCTGCGCCCCGATCGCCCGGCCCCCGACGAGCAGGACGTGGAGGTGGCGACCGTCGAAGCACGCCATGCGATCCTGGGCGCGGATGGTGTCCCGGGCCAGGCGGGCCAGCTCCATGAGCCAGTCGACGGCGACGTGGGGGCCGTTCCTGCTGACCAGCAGGCCGTGGGTCTCGATCCAGAGTACGAGCAGGGCGTCGCCGGCCTCTACCGCGCCGAGGGCGGCGTAGAAGTCGCCGTCGGGTTCGAGGCCGCCCGGCGACCTCGCGGTCGACTCCGGCATACGACGTTGCGTCCGATCGCGGCGGCGCTCGCCCCCGGTCTCGGACGGCTGCGCGGCCCAGGCCGCCAGGACTTGCTCCAATCCTTCGAAGTCAGGCTTGTCGACCACGGCGGAGGCTCCGCCATCGAGCAGCGCGCCCCGGTCGGCCGCGAACGCACTGAACACGAGCACGCGGGTCCTGAGCTCGGTTCCCCGGAGACTGTCGAGGACCTCGCGGCCCGTGCCGACGGCCAAGGCCAGATCGAGGACGATCGCATCGGGCGCCAGCCGCTCGGTCAGTTCGATCGCGTCGGTGGCGGTGTCGCACTCGGCGACGATCTCGTGGCCCGCGGAGCGCGCGACGCCGCCGACCACCCTCCGGAGGACTGCATCGTCGTCACAGATCAGTACACGCATCAGGTCACCTATCGGCATGACGAGTCACGACGTGAGCGGTCCGCCGCCCCGTCCGTGTCACCCTACGGCTCACCTATCCTTGAGGTACTCACGATGGACGAACGACCGAGAAACCTGCGGGCCATGCTGTCGGAGGCGAAGGACACCTCCGAGCTGATGGTCGATCTGGCGTACTCGGCCCTCTATTTCGGCGACCCTGATATGGCCGAGGAGGTGGGCGAGCTCGAGGAGAAGATGAACGACCTCGTCCACGACATGCGGGCCGTGTGCGTCCTCGCCGCCCGCAATCCCCGTGAGGCGGCCGAGATGGCGTCGGTGCTCCACATGATCAGCGCCATCGAGCGCATCGGGAACGACGCCGTCGACATCGCCCGGATCGTCACCCACCGCCTCGGCATCCCGCGCGAGTTGGTGGCCGACCTCTCCAACGCCGAAGAGGTGTCGCACCGGGTGCGGGTTCGAGAGGGCTCGCACATCGCCCGGCGGCCGCTCTCGGCCCTCGAACTGCCCGTGCAGACGGGCATGCGCGTCGTCGCCATCCGCCGTGAGCGGGACTGGATCACCGACGTCGACGGCGATGCCCTTTGTGTGCCGGGCGACGTGTTGTTCCTCCGAGGCTCGCCCGCCGGCATCGAACGCCTGCGGGAGCTCGCGGCCGCGCCCCGGTGGGAGCCGCCGACCCCGCCCGAGGACGGGGCGCTGTCGGACCTCGACCGCGCCGTCGACGTCCTCGTGGAGATGAAGAACATCTCCGAAACCGCGGTCGGCCTCGCCTATGCCGCGCTGGTGCTGCGCGACCAAGGTCTGGCCGCGGAGGTCCGTCACCTCGAGGACCGTCTCGACGAGATGAAGGATCGGCTCGAGCTGTGGGTCCTGCGTGCCGGGGCGGCCGACCTCGACCCGTCACCGTTGCGCGGTCTGTTGCACCTGTCCCAGGCGGCGGAGGACATCGGCGACCAGGCGCAGCAGATGGTGTGGCTGGTCGAGCAGAAGGAGGAGCTGCACCCGATCCTCGCGATCGCGCTCGGAGAGTCCGACGAGGTCGTCGTGCGCGTCCCGGTGGCCGAGGGGTCCCAGGCCGACAACGCCACGCTCGGGAGCCTCCAACTCGACATCGAGCCCGGGTTCCACGTGCTCGCCGTGCGTCGTGGTGGGCGGTACATCTACCGGCCCCGCGGGCACGTGCACCTCTACGCCGGCGACGAGCTGATCGCCAGCGGCCCCGACGAGGGCCACCCGATGCTCGCGGAGATGTGCGGCTGGCGGCTCGTCGAGGACGAGGAGACCGGCGAGCAGGAGCTCGTCCCCCTATCGGAAGCCCACGCTGGGGCCTGACGCAGCGACAGCCGGCGCCCTAGCCGCCAACCGCCGGCTGCCGGTGGTCCCGGCTTGCCGGCGCTCGGCCTTCGGCCTCGCTTCGGCCCTGAATTCTTGGGCTCAGATGTAGCCGCGCATGCGGGATGCGGTGGCGACTCGTTTGATCCCGATGGCGTAGGCGGCCCGGCGCAGCGTGCAGCTGAACTTCGCGGCGCACGCCGCTGTCTCCTCGTACGCGTGCTGCATCCGGTCTCGCAGTTCCTCGTTGAAGCGAGCTTCCTTCCAGGTGAACTGCTGGATGTTCTGCGACCACTCGAAGTACGACCCGGTGACGCCGCCGGCGTTGACGAGGATGTCGGGCAGCACGACGATGCCCCGGTCGCCCAGGATCTTGTCCGCCTCGGGAGTGGTGGGATAGTTCGCGGCCTCGAGGACGACGGCGGCTCGGATCGCGTCGGCGTTCTCCTCGTGCAGCACTTCGCCGAGCGCGGCCGGTACGAGCACGTCGCACTCGGCGGTGACCACTTCCTCGTTGGTGACGACATCGGCACCGGCCACCGCGGCGGCGTCGGGGACGAAGCCGCCGTTGCGCACGACGTTGAGGACGGCGCGGACGTCGAGGCCCTTCTGGTTGTGGATGCCGCCCCGCACGTCGGAGATCGACACGATGTGCGCGCCCCGATCCGAGAGTTCCAGCGCCAGCCACGACCCGACGTTGCCGAAACCTTGCACCGAGACCCGAAGCCCTTCCAGGACGAGGCCGTGTTGTTGCGCGTACGCCTCGAGCACGTACACGACCCCGCGGCCGGTCGCCGCCTCCCGCCCGGGTGCGCCACCGAGGTCGAGGGGCTTGCCGGTGACGCAGGCGGGGCTGTACCCCTCCTTGGCGGAGTAGGCATCCATCATCCACGCCATCACCTGCGCGTTGGTGTTGACGTCGGGCGCAGGGATGTCGCGGTAGACGCCGAGCACATGACTGATCGCGAACGTGAACCGCCGCGTCATCCGCTCGAGCTCGCGCATGGACAGGCCGGTGGGGTCGACCTCGACGCCGCCCTTGGCGCCACCGAAGGGAACCTCTAGCAGGGCCGTCTTCCACGTCATCAGGGCGGCCAGCGCTCGCACCTCCTCGAGGTCGGCCGTCGGGTGATAGCGGATCCCGCCCTTGTACGGCCCGCGGGCGCCGTTGTGTTGCACCCGATAGCCCCGGACGACGATGAGGTCGCCGTTGTCGAGCCGGACGGGCACTTGCACCGCGATCTCGCGATACGAGGACTTGAGGATCGACCACATGTCGTCCTCGAGGTCGATCATCGGCGCGGCCTCGTCGAAGTACAGGTTGACCGCTTCGAACGCCGTGAGATGACTCACTGAGCCCGATCCCCCTTGGTCGTGACCGGACGCGATCTTGTCAGGTGGTGCCGGCCGTCGCGTCGGCCGGCCCGGGAAGGGTGAAGGCGTGGGCCGCGACCGTCGTGTCGTAGCTCGTGGCCGTCATCGACTCGCCGGGCCGTTCACGGCGAGGATCACGCCCTCGGGCGACGCGCACAGCGTCCCGGGCCGCCCGAGCTCGGTGTTCTCGTGGTGGCCGGGCTTGAGCGTCGTGGACACGTGGCATCCACCCCCGCCAGCCGCCGCTGGTCGATCGTGAGGTCGTACTCCGCCGCGGCCGAGCGCTCGTAGGGACGTGGTACGCACGCGGCGGGCGGCTCCCGGCTGACCGCTCGCCGGAGGAGTACCGATAGCGTCTCCGGGGTGGACCAGCTTCGCCTCGTCACCATCCATGCCCACCCCGACGACGAAGCGTCGAAGGGGGCTGGCACCGTGGCCCGCCACAAGGCCGAGGGCGGACGGAGCGTGCTGGTGTGCTGCACGGGTGGCGAGGCCGGCGACATCCTCAACCCGGCCATGGACACGCCCGAGGTGCGCGAACGCCTGCACGAGGTCCGCATGGAGGAGCTGGCCCGGGCCACGTCGATCATCGGTTACGACGAGGTCGTGATGCTCGGCTACCGCGACTCCGGCATGCCGGGTACGCCCGAGAACGAGGATCCCCGCTGTTTCGCCCAGGCTCCGCTCGACGACGCCGTGGGTCGCCTCGTCGAGATCGTTCGCCGCGAGCGCCCGCACGTGATCGTCACCTACGCCGACGATCAGGAGGGCTACCCGCATCCCGACCATCTGCGGGTGCACGACATCTCGCTGCCGGCGTTCGACGCGGCCGGCGACCCCGACCGATATCCCGACGCCGGCCCGCCGTGGCAGCCGCTGAAGCTGTACTACACGATGTGGTCCCGAGCCCGGATCCTCGCGACGCACGCGAAGCTGCTCGAGCTGGGCAAGGAGTCACCCTTCGACGAGCGCTGGTTCGAGCGGCCCTCGCAGGACGAGCGCATCACCACCAAGATCGACGTCGCCGACTACTACGAAGCTCGTATCGAAGGGCTCCGCGCCCACGCGACCCAAGTGGATCCGGCGTCGCCGTTCTGGTTCGCGCTGCCGCCCGAGGTGGCTCGCACCGTCTACCCCTACGACGACTACCACCTCGCCCGATCGCTGGTGGACACCGACCTGCCCGAGGACGACTTGTTCGCCGGCGTCCGAGAGCGCGTGGCCGACCGCCGGGCTTAAGTGGCACCACTAAGGTCTCGAACCGAGCAAACAAGACGCGAAGGAGCGGCAAATGCCGAAGGTGCTGTCCCAGGAGTGGCTCGACCTGCAGAAGAGCTTGGCGCAGGAGTTCCCCGAGCGGCCCGGTGCGACCGCCCACATGCAGTACGTCATCACCGGCGCGCCTGACGGCGACATCAAGTACTTCTGCACGATCGAGAACGGGAAGATGCTCGAGAACAAGCTCGGGGAAGATCCCGATGCCGAGTTCACCATGTCCCAGTCCTACGACGACTTCGTGAAGGTCTTGAAGGGCGAGCTCGACCCCAACGCGGCCTTCATGCAGGGCCGGCTGAAGGTCACCGGCAACATGGGCAAGCTGATGTCGCTGATGCCGCTCACGCAGAGCGCGGAGTACAAGGCGATCCAGGCCAAGGTCGCCGAGCAGACCGAATACTGATCGCCGCCCCCGTCACCGGCCGGGCGGGCGCGGCCGCATGACCCGGGGGATCGGGCCGTGGGGACCAGCGAGGGCCGACGACCTCGCCGCGTTGTGCGACGCCGCCGCCCCCGCCGAGCGCCTCACCGGCGACGAACTGCTGGCGTGCTGCTGGGAGGATCCCGGCGTCGTACTCGGCACGGCGGACGGCCGCGCCGCCGTGAGCGCGTGCGTCCAGACCCATGGCGATCGTGTCGTCGGGTTCGTCAAGCTGATCGCGGTCGAACCCGCCGCCCAGGGCCTCGGCGTCGGCCGGGCCTTGCTCGACGCGGCCCACGGTTGGGCCTTCGACGGGCAGGGCGCCGCGGAGGTGCGGGTCGCCGGTCCCGGCCCGTTCTACATCTGGCCCGGCGTCGATTTCCGCGCCACCCGCGCCCTGTGCCTGTTCGAATCGTTCGGGTACTGGCCTGTGGGCGCCGAGTTCAACATGGCCTGTCCCACCACCTACCGGGCCGATCCGCCCGCAGGGGTGACGATCGACCGGGCCCTGGACGACGATCACGCCGCGGCGGTGCTCGCCTTGGTCGCAGCCCACTGGCCCGGCTGGGTCCCGGAGACGAGCCGGGCGCTCGACCACGGCGCCTGCTTCGCGGCGCGGGACGCCGGCGGGTCGGTCCTCGGCTTCGGCTGTCACTCCGTGAACCGGGCGGGCTGGATCGGTCCGATGGGAACGGACCCCGAGCGTCACCACGGTGGCGTCGGCGGCGCGGTGCTCGGCGCGCTCTGCCGCGACCTCATGGCCGCCGGCTTCGCCGACGCGGAGATCGCGTGGGTGGGGCCCGCTGGGTTCTACGCCCGCACCGCCGGCGCGGCGGTGTCGCGGGTGTTCCGCACGTTGACCCGCCGCCGCTAGTTCTGCGCCTACGCGGCCCGCTGGAGGTCGCGGAGCTCCCGATAGCCGATGAGGTGGATGTTGCCCCGCGCCAGCATCGCCCGGATGCCACCGTCGTTGACGACGAAGTCGTGGTCGTCAACCCGGGCGGCCCAGTCGGGTGCGAGCACGCGCAGCTCGGCGGTGTCGACGGCGGGATGCAGCAAGACCTCGGTGACGCCGGGTCGCAAGTCCATGACGATGCGCTCGATCACGCGCCGGCTGCCGACGCCGCCGGGCACGCTCACGAGTTGGTCGGGGAACAGGACCCCCTCCTCGGCGGCCAGGCGTCGGAACGGAAACCCGATCTTCCGTTCCGACGACGCGCCGCTGAGACGCAGGGGCAGCCGGAACTCGACGGCCAGCTCCAGATAAATGTCGAAGAATTCGGGCCGAAGCTGCAGCGTGCCCATGTGCGAGTCGAGGTGGCTGACGTCGAAGCCCCACAGGATCGCCCGCTCGACTTGGGCCCGAAGCTCTCGCCGCGCCTCGTCGAGGTCGGCGTGCTCCCACACGTCGGTGATCGTGCGTGGAAACCCGCCGTCGCCGTCGAGGAGCGACGGGGCGTGCGTGATCGGCCCCCACCGGTAGAGGTCGAACTCGGCATTGAGGGTGAGGTGGACGCCGACGTCCTCGCCCCGATACCGGGCCGCGGCCTCGCGAGCCCACGGGCACGGGACCATGAGCGTGGCGCTCGTGGCGACGCCCGATCGAAGTGCCTCGTACACGGCGACGTTGGCCGCGAACGTGGAGCCCAGGTCGTCGCAGTTCACGATCAGGAGCCGGTCGCCGGACCCGTAGCCCAAGCGCTCGGCCAGTTCGGTCATGGAGGTGAAGTTACTGGGAGGTCGGGTCCGCCGCAGGCGCCCCAGAGGCCTTCGCCCGCAGACCGGGCACCGGCGACCGCAGCCAGCAAGTCGTCGGTGTGGGCAACGTTGGGTGGAATGGTGAGCGCCTCGGCGTAGCCACCAGCGGCCAGGTCGAGGTTGACGAACAGCTCGTCACGCCGCCGGTACACGTAGGCCAACAGGCGCCCGAAGTGATCGCGCGGCTCGACGTCGCGCTCGAGCCGGATCGCCTCGCCCTTCGGCAACAGCTCGGCGAGGTGCGCGCTGGCCTCCTTGCCGAAGCACTCCACCGGTTTCCGGGGGTCCTTCGTCTCGGGCGTGTCGATGCCGACGAGCCGCACGTCCTCGTCGCGCCCCCCGACATGGGCCACGATCGTGTCGCCGTCGACGACGCGCACGACGGTGGCGGCGCCCGGAGGGCCGGCGGGCGCGGCCCGCGAACAGCCAGCCGACACAACCAACGCAACGACGACGATCAGCCCGGCGCGCACGGCGCACCCCCACGGTCGGAGTGTGTCTCGTGGCGGCCGCAGCCGCGATACCTACCCCCTCACCCTACGCAGGGGGTGTGACAGTCAGACGCGCTCGATGATCGTCCCCGTGCCGAGGCCGCCGCCGCAACACATCGTGACGAGCGCGTTCGTGCCGTCGGTGCGCTCCAGCTCGTGCAGCGCCTTCGTGACGAGGATGGCGCCGGTGCCGCCGAGCGGATGGCCCAGCGCGATCGCGCCGCCGTTGGGGTTGACCCGGGCGTGGTCGGGCTTCAGCTCTCGCTCCCACGCCAGGATCACCGAGGCGAAGGCCTCGTTGATCTCGGTGACGTCGATGTCGTCCATCGTCATGCCCGTGCGCTCGAGCAGCCGGTGCGTGGCGTCGATCGGACCGGTGAGCATGAGCACCGGGTCGGTGCCCACCAGGCACGTGTCGACGATCCGCGCCCGGGCCCGCAGCCCGAGAGCGTCGGCCTTCTCACGCGTCATCAGCAGAACCGCCCCGGCGCCGTCGGAGATCTGCGACGACGTGCCCGCCGTGTGGTAGCCGTCTTCGCGGGCCACCGGCTTGAGCCCGGCCAACGCTTCGAGGCTGGTCTCCCGGAGCCCCTCGTCGCGGGCGACGTGATGCGTGGTGCCGACGGGCTTGCCGTCGTCGCCGAGGTCGGGAGCGTCGATGGGAACGAGCTGGGTCCCGTAACGATCCTCGGCCCACGCCGCGGCTGCCCGCTCCTGGGACTCGACGCCGAACTGGTCGAGCTCGTTGCGGGTGATGCCCCACTTCTCGGCGATGCGCTCGGCCGCCTCGAACTGCGACGTGTATTCGTAGCGACCGAAGTACGACTTGGGAATGGCTTTGCCGACACCTTGACCGAGGCTCGAGCCCATCGGCACCCGGCTCATCACCTCGACACCGCACGCGACCGCGACGTCGACGACGCCGGACCCGACGAGGGAGGTGGCGAGGTTCGTGGCCTGCTGCGAAGAGCCGCACTGGCTGTCGACGGTGGTGGCCGGCGCGCTCAAGGGCAATCCGGCGGTGAGCCACGCCGTGCGGGTGACGTTGAAGGCCTGCTGGCCGACCTGGCTCACGCAGCCACCGATGACTTGCTCCACCTCGGCCGGGTCGATGCCGGACCGGTGGATCAACTCGCGCTGCACCGCGGCCAGCAGATCGGCCGAATGCATGGTGGACAGCCCGCCCCCCCGGCGTCCGATCGGTGTGCGGACGGCCTCGACGATGACGACTTCGCTCATGCTCGCCAGCCTATGTGGGGCCTGACGCCGACGTCACCTTCGCACCGAACGGCGGTTGACCACCCGACCCGTGCCGCTCAGCGCCGGCGGCCGATCACCCCGACGGCCTGCAGGACGAGCAACAGGGCCGCGGCGCCGACGAACGCCACGAGGATCGACCAGAGACCGAAGTGCGTGAGTTTGTGGTCTCGATCGCCGGCGGCGTTGAACAGCGCGCCGCCGATGACACCCCCGAGCATGCCGACGACCATCGTCGCCAGGCACCCTCGCTTCTCGGAGCCGGTCGCCATCCGAGCCAGTCCTCCGGCGATCAACCCCACCACGATCCATCCGATCAGGCCCATGGCGAATGACGTTACGCCGCGTGTGAATGGCCGTGACGGTCATCCTCGGCGCGAGCCTCGGCCCGCGCCCGGCGCAGCGCCTCGCGGGCCGCCGCCACTCCCTGCCGGCCGATCGTCTTGGTGTCCTCGTCGAGGCGCCACTCCACCTCTCGGTCGCCCAGAAGGCTCAGCTGCCGTTCCATGAGACGAGTATCCCCAGGGGTAGTGACAAAAAGGGTTGGCCGTGACAAACGACCAGGTCAGTAACTGCAACACTCAGCGTTGTGGCTGCTGCGTCCCGGCGCATCGAACCCGCCGTGCTCGCGGCCATCGCCGCAGGTGGGGCGCTCGGCGCGCCGGCACGGTACGGCGTCGGCCAACTCATCCGGACCTCGGCCGACCAGATCCCATGGGCGACCTTCGTGACCAACGTCACCGGCAGCTTCGCCCTCGCGATCATCCTCGTACTCGTGTTCGAACGGTTCCCGCCGTCCTCTTATCTGCGGCCGTTCGTCGCCACCGGGTTCCTCGGCGCGTTCACGACCTACTCCACGTTCGCCGTCGAGACCGACCTACTAGTCCGGGACGGGCACGTCGGGCTCGCCCTCGGCTACGCCGCAGCGAGCCTGATGGCAGGGTGCGTGGCCGTTTGGGTCGGGATCTGGTGCGCGCGGGCGTTGCCGGGGCCGGGACGAGGAGGAAGACCATGAAGCTCGAAGGCCGCCAGAAGCGTCTCACCATCTTCATCGGTGAGGCCGACCGTCATGGCCACACCCCGCTGGCCACCGAGATCGTCCAACGGGCCCATGCCATGGGCCTCGCGGGTGCGTCCGTCTTCCGTGGCGTCGAGGGCTACGGGGCCTCGAACCACATCCACACGACCCGCATCCTGTCCCTTTCGGATGACTTGCCGATCGCCGTGGTCATCGTCGACACCGACGAACGGATCCAAGCGTTCCTCCCGGAGCTGGACGAGCTCATCACGGAGGGGCTCGTGATCCTCGACGAGGTCGAGGTCCTCAAGTACGTCGGCCGGCCCGGTCGCCGCGAGGAGTGAGTCCGCTCGCCTGGGGGGCCTTCGTCCTCGCCGGGGCGATCGGCGCCCCCGTGCGCTATCTGGTCGACACCGCGGTCGCCGATCGCACCCGCGGTGCGTTCCCGTGGGGGACGTTCACGGTGAACGCCTCGGGCTCGTTGGTGTTCGGCTTCCTCACCGGGCTCGCGCTCTACCACGCCTTCCCCGACACGCCACGGGTCGTCCTCGGCACTGGGTTCTGCGGCGCCTACACGACGTTCTCCACGTTCACCTTCGAAACCGTCCGTCTCGTCGAGGAGGGTGCGCTTGACGAAGCGATGCGCAACGTCCTCGGCACGCTGTTCACGTGTGCGGCCGCGGCCGCGGCCGGCGTTGCGCTCGCGACCCTCTGACCGCGGGCCACTAGTTCCCGGATGCGTCCTTCACCAGCTCGATGAGGTGGCCGTCGGGATCGCGCACGTACGCGGTCCGCTGACCCCAGGGGCGGTCGGTCGCGTGCGTAACGACCTGGGCGCCCGCGGCCGCCAACTCCTCCACCGCGGCATCGACGTCGTCGACCTTGAAGCCGAGTTCGAACGCCGCCGCATCGAGGTCGGGCGGTCGTAGCGGGATACCGAGCGTCGCGCTCATCGCGGCCCGCTCGTACAGCGCGACGCGCGTCGTGCCCGTCGCGAGCTGCGCGTACGGACCGGATCGGTGGCCGAGCGTGAGTCCGAGCGCCTCGGTGTAGAAGGTCAGGGACCGCTCGAGGTCCTCGACGACGAGGACGATGTAGTCGGGCGGCCCGAGGTGCACTCGTTACACCGGTGCGCCGGGTGCGACCAATGGCCATGGCCGTTCGCGCTCGACGACGCGGGCCAAATCGAGGAGCAGGGCGTCCTCGTGATGGCGACCGATGACCTGCATGCCGATGGGCAGCCCGTCGAACGTGCCCGCGGGGATCGAGATGGCGGGGTTGCCGCAGATGTTGGCCGGGATGGTGAGCGCGCCGTTGTTCTCGAGGCCGACCCGCAGCTCGCCGACCCGGGTGTTGGCGCCGACGTCCGCGGGGAAGGCGACGTCGGGGTTGGTCGCGCAGATGAGAAAGTCGGCGTCGTCGAAGACGGCCGCCATGCGCTCGATGGCCTCGATGCGTTGCTCCTCGACCTTCGCCGCCATCTCGAGGTTGTACGTCTGGCTGGCGAGGGTGAGCCCGAAGGCCATCTCCTTTGTGAGGTCGTCTTGGCACTCCGGCCAGCGGTCACCCAGGTCCAACAGCAACGACGCCATGTTCGACATGGCCCACTCGAAGCCGAGGCCGGGGAGGCGCACGTCGAGATCGACGACATCGAGGCCGATGTCCCGCGCCAACGCCGCGGCGGCGTCCGTGACGCACGCCTCGATCTCGGGACGCAGGATCGCGACCCCCAGGTTCGGGACGATCGCGGCGCGTTTGCCGGTCAGCTCGTGGGTGCCGAGATCGCGCTCGAAGCCGTCGACGCGCGGCAGCGAGAAGCGGTCGCGGCTGTCGTGGCCGTTGCACACGTCGAACCACCGGGCCACGTCACGCACCGACCGGGCCAGGCAGCCGATGTTGACGGTGAGCGCGCCGACGCCCGCGTTCGGCCCCAGCGGGATGCGCCCGAACGTGCCTTTCATGCCGACCAGGCCGCAGAACCCGGCCGGGATGCGGATCGACCCGCCGCCGTCGCCGCCCGTTGCGATCGGGACGAGTCCGCCGGCCACCGCGGTGGCGCTCCCGCCGGACGAGCCGCCGGCCGTCTGGGAGGGCTTCCATGCGTTGCCCGTGACGCCGTGAAGTTTCGTGACGCTGACGTTGAGGCCGCCGAACTCGCTGGCGATGGTCTGCCCGACCGGGACCGCCCCCGCGCCGCGCAGCCGGGTGTTCATCGTCGACGTGTGGGTCGCCTTCCGGTCGGCGAACACGAGCGACGCCTCGGTGTACGGCCAGCCCTCGACCGGCTCGAGCTCCTTGACGCCGATGGGCACACCTCCGAACGGCAGCGTTGCGTCGGCGTGCTCCGCCGCACGACGGGCGCCCTCGGTGTCGACGAAGCAGACGGCGTTGAGGGTGCTGGCCTCGATGGCGCTCAACACTGCCTCCAACTCGTCTGCGGGCTTGCGCTCACCCGACCGGAACGCGTCGACCAGCGAGCAGGCATCACCCAACCACGGCGTCTCGGACATGCGGACAAGTTCTACCGCGGCTCGTTGCGGCCGTGCGCCGACCCTTAGCATGCCCGGCCGATGGACGCCCGGGAGTTCCTCGGCCTCGAACCGACCCACAACCCGATGCGGTGGGTGCTTCCCGTCGTGCCCGGCCTGTCGACCGGGAGCGGCTTCCTGTTCGGCGGGTGCGGCCTCGGCGCCGCCATCGCCGCGATGGAGGGCACCACCGGCCGGCCGGTCATCTGGGCGACCGCCCAGTATCTGTCCTATGCCCGCCACCCCTCGATGATGGACATCGACGTCGTCGTGGCCGTCGGGGGCCATCAAGTGACGCAGGCCCGTGCGGTCGCCCACGTCGGCGACGCGGAGATCCTCACGGTGAACGCGGCACTCGGCACCCGGCCGTTGGAGGTACGGGGCCAGTGGGCGGTTCGCCCGGACGTGCGGCCGCCGGCCGAGTGCCAGCGTCGGGCCTTGCGCCACGACGTGGCCGAGTCGATCATGAGCCGCCTCGACGTCCGCGTCGCCGACGGACGCGACTTCCCCGAGCTCGACGGCACGCCCGGCACCGGCCGGTCGGCGTTGTGGGCCCGGATGCCCGACATCGACATGTCGGGCGCGGCGCTCGGCGTCCTCGGCGATTACGTGCCGTTCGGTGTGGGCCAAGCCCTCGGGATGCGGGCCGGCGGCAACAGCCTCGACAACACGCTGCGGGTCGCGAAGCTCGTCCCGACGGAATGGGTGCTCCTCGACATACGGGTTCACGCCATCGCGAACGGCTTCGGGCACGGCGTCGTCCACCTGTGGGCCGAGGACGGCACGCTCCTGGCCACCGCCAGCCAGTCGTGCATTGTGCGCTTCTGGAAGGAATGACCGCTTCGTCCCCCGAACCTTTCGGGGTGGGAGCACGCGCACGGGGCCGGCGTTCGGAGCCCCCGTGTTCGCGGGTGGCGTCGTCGTCGTCCCGGTCACGACGATGGACTCGCTCGTGATGCTGGACGCGGACACCGGCGTCATCGTGCGGGTGCAGGCCTTGAACTCCCCACCGGCCGGCGCTCGTCGCTGTGGTCCGCAACCGGGTCTACATGGGAGCGGGCACGACGGAGAACAGCCCGCCGCTCAGCGCCATCGGGCGATAGGCGGGATCTGGGGCTTCCAGATCGGGCCCTGAGCGGCGGGCTGCTGACCGTTTAGAAGTCGACCGGCAGGCAGGCCCACCGAGGTCCGGCAGTGCCGTCGGCGTGCGTGTCGTGCTCGTGGACGATGAGCGAGTGCGCAGCCCCCGCCGGGATCACGAACGGCACGGTCGTAGCCGCATCACCGGTGCCGTCGGCCTGGACCTCGAAGTCGAGCCACACCTCGGTGCTCGGGCTGGCCGGGCCACCGGAGTTGTAATGCGGTCCCGCTGCTGCTCCGTCGCCCTCCACGCACGTACCGACGTGGATGTGGGCGCCCAACTCGGTGCCCGCAGCCGCGTGATCGAGCCCTTGCACCTTGAGCGTGACGGTCGTGGTGCCGGCGCTCTCGGACGCCGTCACCTGCGCGGTGGCGTGGTCGGTGGGTTGTGCGGTCGCAAGCTGCACGTCGCGCAACTCACCCGCGCCTCGGGCTCGGACCGGGTCGGCCCCTGCCGGCAGCGCGGCCACGCACACGGCTGAAAGTCCGCACGCCGCCGTCCACAAAATGCCTTTGATGTACATCGCACCCCTCCAGGGTTTTGGTTCGTCAGCGGACAGACGTGCCATCCGAGCCCCGCGGGTGACCCGTCGGCGAAGTTTCTCTGGCACCATCGCCGGCGTGGCGGAACCGATCGGCGCCCGGATTCGCGATGCGCTCGACGCGTGGTGTCACCCGCGAGCGGTCGCGGCTGCGTCCGTCTCGTTGATGGTGCCCGTACTGGCGATGGACGACGCGCTGCTCCCGGCGTTTGCCGCGTTGCCCGTGGCCGCCCTCGATGTCGACGCGCTCGTCGTCGATCTGTACCGCCAGGAGGGCGTGGCGCTCGTCCGTCTCGCTCGCCTCTTCGTCGACGACCTCAACGCCGCTGAGGACCTCGTGCAGGAGGCGTTCATCCGCCTCGCCCGCTCGGCTCATCGCATCGAGGATCCCGCCAAGGCCGCCGCGTACTTGCGCTCGATCGTGCTGAACCTGGCCCGCGACCACAACCGTCGCGGCCTCGTGTCCCTCCGCCACCAACTCCCCGCCGACGATCGCCGAGTGGGCGCCGAGGACGAGATCGTCCTCCGCGACGATCAGCGCCGGGTACTCGACGCCGTCCGCGAGCTGCCGACTCAGCAGCGCAACTGCATCGTGCTGCGGTACTACGAGGAGCTCGGCGTGGCGGCGATCGCCGGCGCGCTGGGCATCTCCGAGAACTCCGTGAAGACGCACCTGAAGCGGGGCATGGCCTCGTTGGCGCGGGACCTGGACGAGGAAGGCGGCGAGCGATGACCGTCATCGAAGCCCGCTTGCGCGACGCGTTCCTGGCCGAGGCCGAACAGGTGGGCGAGAGCTCCGACCTGTTCGCCCGGGTGGTGCTGTCCATCGAGGACGACCGGCGCCGGCGCGCCCAGCGCCGCCGGGCCGCGGCTGTGGTGGCCTGCCTGGTGGCCGCCGCCGCCGCCGTTCTCACCGCTGTGACCGACATCCATGAAGGAGAGGTACTGATGGACTGGTGGATCCTCGAACTGCTGACGACGGCGTTCCTGGTGGGCCTCGCGCTGTGGCTCGGGCCCCTGATCAAGCGCTTCGGCAAGGCGTACGCCGCTGACGTGTTCCGGGCGAACCCGCGGACGGGCAAGAGCTTCATCGTCCTCACCGACATCGCCTACTACCTGATCTTCCTCAGCTACATCCTGTTCACGTCGACCTTCGTGTTGCCGGGGGACTGGGATACGGTCGTAAACGGGGCCCAGCTCAAGACCGAGGTGTCGCGGATCGCGGGCATCGTCCTCATCATCGGGCTGCTCCACGGGTTCAACCTGCTGGCGTTGCCCGTGATCGGCCGCATGCTCACGCTCAACCGCCAGCTCGACGAGCGGGTGGGTCCCCAACGGTCGTTCCCGGCGGAGGACGACTCGTGAGCGCGGCCATCGAGATCCACGGGCTGCGCAAGGCGTATAGACGCCTACGGGGCGCGCCCCGCCTCGCGGTCGACGGCCTCGATCTGCTCGTCCCTGAGGGCTGCGTATACGGGTTCCTCGGACCGAACGGCTCGGGCAAGACGACGACGATCCGGTGCCTGCTCGGCCTCGTGCGGCCGACCGCGGGAACGTTGGCGATGCTCGGTGTCGAGGTCCCGTCGCACCTCCCTTCGGTGATCGGCCGGGTCGGGGCCATCGTCGAGACACCGCAGCTGTTCCCGACGATGTCGGGCCGGCGGAACCTCGCCCTCCTCGCCCGGCTCCACGGCATCGGGGCGTCGTCGGTCGACGCGGTGCTGGCCCGCGCCGGGCTGGCCGAACGGGCCGACGATCTCGTCAAGCGGTACAGCCTCGGCATGCGCCAGCGGCTGGGCATCGCCGCGGCCCTCCTGAAGGACCCAGCGCTGTTGCTGCTCGACGAGCCCGCGAACGGCCTCGACCCGGCCGGCATCCGCGAGATCCGCCTGCTCCTGCGGGAGCTCGCCGCCGAAGGTCGCACCGTGCTGGTGTCGAGTCACCTCCTCACCGAGGTCGCCAACACGTGCGATCACGTGGCGATCCTGCGCCGCGGCCGTTGCGTCGCCGCCGGCCCGGTGGGCGACGTGCTGGCTCGGGGCGGGGCCGTTGGTGTCCTCGTGCGGGTCGACGACCCGGTGGGGGCGGCCGCTGTGCTGCACGCCGCCGGGCTCGCGGCGGATCCGGCCGACGGCTTCCTCCGCGTGGGCGTTGCCCCGGCGGACGCGTCGTCGGTGACCCGGCTGCTGGCCGAAGGGGGTCACTGGGTCAGCGAACTGCGGCCCGACGCCGCGTCGCTCGAGGATCTGTTCCTCGACCTCACCACCGAGCATCCCGAGGAGGTTGCGGCCTGATGGTCACGTTCCGGTCGTTGTTCGCGTCCGAGGTGCGGCGCTGCCTCTCCCGGCGGGCCGTGCGAGTCCTCGTCGGAGTCGGGCTGCTCATGATCGTCGCTACCGGTGTCATCGCCTTCTTCGCGGTGAAGGCCGACGAGGTCATGACCGCGTCGGAGGGAAGCATCGCCCGACTCACCGACCTGTGGCGGGGCGGCGGCGAGGGGACCATGATCCCCGTCTTCCTCATGCTCATCGTCGGCGCGCTCATCGGCGGTGCGATGGTCACGGGCGGCGAGTGGCGCGCCGGCACGGTCGTCACCGTGTCGACGTGGGAGCCCCGCCGCGTGCGGCTGCTCGGCGCGCGGTTCCTGGCGTGCGCGGTCCTCGCCGCAGTCATCGGCCTCGGGCTCCTGGCGCTGTTCGTTGCCGCCACCCTTCCGGTCGCGTTCGCGAAGGGCTCGACCGCGGGAGTGGACGGCGCGTTCGTGGTCGCTTTGGCCGGCGGCGTCGCCCGGGGGCTCTCGATCGTCGCCCTCGCCGCGGTCGTTGGCGCGGCGGTCGCCAACCTCGGGCGCACGTCGACCGCCGCCATCGTCGGGCTGTTCGGCTACAACGCCATCGTGGAGCCCGTGCTCCGCGGCGTGTGGCCGCGAAAGGCGGGCTGGCTGTTCGGCGAGAACGTGGCCACGTGGCTCTCGTACGAGCGCCTCGACGGGCCGCTGGCGCGGTCGCCGGTACTCGCCGGCGCCACCTTGCTGGTGTACGCGACCGCGCTCGCTGCGGTGGTCCTCGTCGTGTTCCGCCGTCGTGATCTGGCGGGTGCGTCGTAACGATGCTGGGCACGGGCGCCGGGGAGTCGCGGGCAGCCGCCGCCATGGTCGCGGCCGTGGTCGCCGTCGCGCTGCTCGGCGTGCTCATCGTCGGGTCCGCGATTGCAAGCAGGTCCGGCGGCGGCGACGACGGCATCGACGTCCCCCTCGTGGAGGCGTCCGTCGTGATCGCGAGGCCGTCGTCGGCTCCGTTCGCCGATCCACCGCCCGCCATCGATCGGCTCGAGGACGTCGACAGCCGCGTCGTGCGGGTCGAACTCGCCGAGGACTCCGTCACACTGCATCAGTGCGCGGCCACCGCGGCCGACGCGGCGGGTTGCGCTCGCGGTGTGGTCGTCGACGCGGACAACGTCGTCGTCCCGCTGGAGCGTGTCGTGTCCGCCCGGAACTCCACGGTCGACTGCGCGGTGGTCGCCTGCGTGCTCGCGGCCGCGTCCGAAGGCGAGATCGTCGTCACGGTCCCGCTCGTTTTCGGTGCGGAAGCAGCCGACCCGTCCGTGATCGCCGTGGCTCGGGGTCCTTTCGAGCGAGGCGACACCGTGCTGGTCCAGCTGGCCGGGTTCCCGGACGGGTCGCAGGGAGCCGTGACGGTGTGCGAGGAAACGTCTCGCCACCGGCCGGCGCGCTGCCGACGCGAGGGGGCGGTGCCCTTCGAGACCAACACCTTCGGCGTCGCGACCGTCGAGATCGCGGCGGCGTGCGACCGGTCGCACCGCTGTGCTATCGGTGTCATCGACAGCCCGGTCGTCGCGCCGTACGCGGTGCTGTCGTTCGCCGAACCCACCGGCGCATCGGTGCCGGGCGGTCGCGTCGCGCTCGGGCTCACGCTCTGCGCCGCGCTGCTGGCGGCCGCCGTGCTGCTGGTGCGGCGAGCCGATTGGACCCCCCCAGGCGGCGATCCCTTCGCCAACGTCGAGTTGGGGCCCGATCCGTTCGCAGGCATCGACCTCAACGTCGACGAGTGAGGCCTCGTGAGGCGGGCGGCTCGAATCGAGTCATCGGCGCGGAGTAGAACCGCGGGCATGCAGCGTTATGGCATGACCATCCCCTTCGACGGCCTCCCCCTTGGTGAGCAACGGGACTGGATCATCGAGCTAGAGGAGCTGGGCTACACGGACGTGTGGTCCTCCGAGGCCAATGGCGCCGATGCGTTCACGCCGCTCGCCCTGGCCTCGGTGTGGGCGCCGTCGTTGCGGCTCGGGACCGCGATCGTTCCTGCGTTCACGCGTGGGCCCGCGTGCATGGCGCAGTCGGTGGGCTCGTTGGCCCAGGCGGCGCCCGGCCGCCTGGCGTTCGGCATCGGCACGTCGTCGAACGTCATCGTCGAAGGGTGGAACGGCATCCCGTTCGACGAGCCGTACAAGCGGACCCGCGACATGGTGCGGTTCCTTAGGGCCGCGCTGGCGGGCGAGAAGGTCACCGCGACGTACTCGACGTTCTCGGTGCGGTCCTTCAAGTTGGGAGTGGTGCCGCCGTCGCCGGTGCCGATCCTCATCGCCGCCCTCCGTCCCGGAATGCTGCGGCTCGCCGGTCGAGAAGGCGACGGCGCGATCATCAACTGGCTCTCGGCCGACGACGTGAAGCAGGTCGTGCCGTATGTACACGAGGGCGGCGCCGACAAGGAAGTCGTCGCCCGCATCTTCGTCGCTCCGACCGCGGACGCGGACACCGTCCACGGCATGGGCAAGTTCGCCATCGCCGCGTATCTCAACGTGCCTGTCTATGCGGAGTTCCACGATTGGCTTGGCCGGGGCGACGTCCTTCGTCCGATGTGGGACCACTGGAAGGCCGGCGACCGCAAGGCGGCCATCGAGGCCATCCCCGACTCCTTGGTCGACGAGCTCATCGTCCATGGCCCGCCCGAAGCGTGCCGTGAGCACATCCAGCGCTACATCGACAATGGCGTCACGACGCCCGCGCTCGCCCTGCTGCCGTTCGGGGTCGACGCACGACAGGCGATCCGGGACCTCGCACCGACCTAGCCGTACATCGCCTGTCATGTCGCACGTGGACCGTCGGTCGGGCTACGCGCCCCGCCTCACGACCGGCCGCGTGCGCGGCGGCTTCCGGTCCTGTGGCGAGCCCGTACAGCGTCGACCACGGTGCGGAACTTGCCCTCCTCGATGGCGCAACCCTCGCGCCGCACCGAGCTGGGACCGAAGCGGAGCAGGCGGTCGACACACACCCAGCTGGGCCGGAGGTCCGGGTCCCAGGCGCCGGTGCCGATGGGGAGCCGGTCGGGATCACCGGGGCGGTCCTTGGACGTGAGGGGCACGCAGGCGAGGTCGGCGCCCCAGCGGCCGATCACGACGACGGGCCGGTCCTTGCCTTGCGTGGCGTCCTCCTCGTACGGCACCCAACCCCACACGACCTCTCCTGGGTCGGCGTCGCCGTCCCGGCAGGGCTCGTACGTGACGACGATCTTCTCCCGCCGGGCCTGGACCCGGTCGCGCACCCGCTGGAGCACACCCATTTGTCGAGCCTAGGCAGACGGCGGTACGGGCGATTCGGCAACGGACTTCAAGAGGCGGCCTACGGTGGCGCCATGCGACGAGCGCAGTGGAGTTCGAGCGGACTGGATCTGGTCGATGTGGAGCCCGGACCGCTGGAGGAGGGATGGGTCCGGCTACGGGTCGAGGCGTGTGGCATCTGCGGCTCCGACCTGCACTTCTGGCACGGCACCGTGCGCCGACCGATCGGCACGTCGCCGGGTCACGAGTTCGCAGGCACCGTGGTCGATGGTCCGTCCGGGCTCGCCGACGTGCGCTATGCCGTGTCGCCCAACACCAGCTGCGGCGAGTGCGCGTTCTGCCGGACCGCGCGGAGCAACCTCTGCAACCGCGGCGGCCCGGGCCTCGGCCTTGGCCGCGACGGCGGGCTGGCCGAGCTGGTCGACGCGCCCGTGGCGAACCTGGCGCCCATCCCCGACGGCGTCGACGCGGTCACCGCGTCCCTCACCGAGCCGCTCGCCGTCACCGTGCGCGGCGTGGGCTTGGCCCGGGTCGAGGGCGACACCAAGGTGCTCGTGCTCGGCGCCGGCACGATCGGCCTGTGCGCCGCGCTCGTCGCCCGCGACCGCGCGGCCGAGGTGGCCATCGCGGCGCGCCACCCGCACCAGCGGGCCGCCGCCGACCGCCTGGGCGTGACCGTGCTGGCCGAGGACGAGGCAATGGCATGGGGCAAGGAGCACCGGCCAGAGGTCGTGATCGAGAGCGTCGGCGGCAGGGCCGAGACGGTGCGCGACGCCATCCGTGTCGTCGCCCGCGGCGGTCGCATCATCCTCCTCGGCACGTTCAGCGAGGCCAAGCCGGTAGACCTGCAACGTCTGATGATGAAGGAGGTCGCGCTGGTGGGGTCCTTCTGCTACGGCGGCGGCGACCGGGAGCCCGAGTTCACCACCGCCGCTCGCCTTGCTGGCCGCTGGCGCGACGAGCTGCGCGGCCTCACGACGCACCAACTCGCGCTCGACGCCGTCGCAGACGCGTTCGCGATCGCCTCCGACAAGACGACGGGCGCCATCAAGGTCACTCTCATTCCCTAATCGGCCGGGGCTCAGGACTTGATGGCGCGGAAGCTCAGGAACAGCGGCGCTTGACGCCAGCGCTCGTACCCCCCTGAAGTCGCGATGGGCCGGGGTTCGCGGATGGCTTCGATGCGCAAGCCGGCCTCCTCCAACGCGATGGCGTAGTCCTCCAGCGTGTAGGTCCAGCCCCGAAATGTCATGGTGAGACCGTCACGCTGCACCGTGTCGTGGACCCGCAGTCTCTCGAAGTACGAGCGTCGCATGGTCAACGGCGCGTCGGGATCGTGGCCGGTGAAGCGGCCGAGATCGGTCAGCGGATGGGCAACGCACGCACAGAGGCGCCCGTTGCGATCAAGGACTCGTGCGGCCTCGCGCATCGTGCCGGCCATGTCGGCGACGACTTGGAGAGCGTTGTACGAGACCGCGAGGTCGAAATGCCGATCGGGGAAGGGCAGGGCCGCGCTGTCGGCGAGGGCGTAGGAGGCGCTCGAGTCCTCCTGTCGCGCGTAGCGCAGGAGGGTGTGGGAGGTGTCGACCGCCGCGACCCGATGGCCGCGAGCCAGCAGGTCCCGAGCGACACGCCCTTCACCGCAGCCGATCTCCAGCGTCCGTCGACCAGGGGGCGGGACGACGGCGTCGAAGAAGCTGTCCCGGTAGTGCCAGTACGCGTCGAAGTTGGGCCTGCGGGCCCAACGAACCCAGCTCTCGGCGTCAGGCTCCCACTCGCCTTCGCGTCCCACGCTGCAAGTCAAGCGGACCCGCTCGGCTCCGAGTGCCAGCTGCTTTGGTTAGCGGCGCCGCCTCCGGCGCGGCGAGTGGCGGCTGGCGGCGAGGTCGCGTTGGGCATTCATCTCGGTCTCCTGATCGAGTGCCCGCCACGCCTGGAGCCGCTCGGGAGCGAGCGTGCGCTCCGCGACGGCGGCCTTGACGGCACAGTCGGGCTCGGTGTCGTGACCGCAGTCGACGAATCGACACCCGTCCGCCAGCGCGGCGATGTCGGGGAAGGTCTCCGCGACGGCCTCGGCGTCTCCTGACAGCCCGATCGAGCGGATGCCAGGGCTGTCGATGAGCGTGCCACCGCCTGGCAGCACGTGGAGGAAGCGCGCGGTGGTGGTGTGCCGACCCTTGTGGTCACTCGGGCGAACCGCGCCGACGGCCGCGGCCTCCTTGTCGAGCAAAGCGTTCACGATGCTGGACTTGCCGGCGCCCGACTCCCCCAGCAGCGCGACCGTCTTGTCGCGCGCCATGGCCCGCAGCTCCTCGACACCGACGCCCTCGCGCACCGACGTGACGATGACCGCGAGCCCGGGGTTGGCGGCGCCGACCCGGTCTGCCACGCGGGGACCGTTCGTCGCCCGCGCCGCCTTGGTGAGCACGATGACCGGCTGGGCTCCCGCGTCGGAGGCCAGCGTCACCCCCCGCTGGATGCGGCTCGTCTTGACCGGCCGATCCAAGCCGCAGACGACGAACACCACGTCGACGTTGGCCGCCAACACCTGCTGGCTGTCACGGCCCTCCACTCTTCGTCGCAGCAGGGATGAGCGCTCCAGCACCACGACGGGCCGGCCGTCCAGCATCGCCACCCAGTCGCCCACCGTGGGCTCGGGCTCGAAGCGCGCCCCGAGCGGCGCGACGACGATTCCGTTCGGTCCCGCGACCACGAGCGCGACACCGTCGTGACGGACCACCCGACCGGGAACCGGGTGGCCGGGCACGTCGCGCAGCAAGTCAGCCCAGCGCGCGTTCCACCCGAAGGCGGTCAGCGAGTCGAATGGCACGGGACCAGCCTCGCCCACGGTGCGGCCCGCCGCTCGCGGGGTCTCTGACGAGCATCGGCGCCGCGACCGTCGCCGTCGCCGCCACGGCCCAAGCCCTCGACGTGTCCCTCGAGACCGCCCCCGGCGAGGCCATCCCGGTCGTCGCCTTCGGCCGGCTGACCCTGTTCTTCACGGTCATCGGCGTGCTCATCGCCCGCACCATCGGCCGCCGGGCCCGTAAACCCCGCTCGTCCTTCATCCGCACGACGCTGGTCCTCACGGCCCTGCCGTGGTCCCGGACGTGCTCCTCTCGACGGACGCCGCGACGAAGATGACGCTCGTGCTCACCCACCTCGTCGCCGCCGCCATCGTCATCCCCGCCCTCTCGTCCCCGCCTTGCCGAGCAGCGTGTGCGCTGACGCCACCGACCCAGAACGACGTTGGCGCGCGGGTGATGATGGACGAATGGCTTCTCTTCATGACCTGTTGATCCAGGCCGCGACGCGTGCGGCCGACCATCGGGAGCAGGCGACGGACCGGCCGGTGTTCCCGAGCGGTGTGGATCTCGCCGCGGTGCGGGCCGCGCTGGGTTCGATGCGTGACGAGCCCACGTCGCCCGCGGTCGTTATCGACGAGTTGGCCGACGCGGTCGAGCCGGCGTTGGTGGCCACGACGGGTCCCCGCTACTTCGGGTTCGTCGTCGGTGGTGCCCTCGATGCGCCGACCGCAGCGGAGGTGCTGACGGTGGGGTGGGATCAGCCCGCGTTCAACGCGGTCACGTCGCCCGCGGCCGCGGCGGTCGAGGAGGTCGCCGGCGGTTGGCTGAAGGAGATCTTGGGGCTCCCCAGCGCGGCATCGTTCGGCTTCGTCACGGGCGGCCAGGGCGCGAACACGGTCTGCCTCGCTGCGGCTCGCCACCACGTGCTGGCCGGGGCTGGATGGAACGTCGAGCAGCAGGGGCTTCTCGGAGGTCCGCGCGTGCGGGTGGTCGCGACCGCGGAACGACACGCCACCATCGATCGGGCCCTGCGGCTGCTTGGCCTCGGCGTCGGCGTGCTCGAGCCCGTCGCCACCGACGTCCAGGGCGCCATCGACGTCGCCGACCTCGAACGGGTCCTCGCCGGCGGGCCGTCGGGTCCGACGATCGTGTGCCTGCAAGCCGGCAACGTGAACAGCGGCGCGTTCGACGATCTCGCCGCGGCGACAGCCGTCGCTCACGACCACGGTGCCTGGGTCCACGTCGACGGTGCCTTCGGGTTGTGGGCCACGGCCAACCCGGCCACGCGTCACCTCACCACCGGCGTCGAGTCCGCCGACTCCTGGGCCACCGACGGCCACAAATGGCTCAACGTCCCCTACGACAGCGGCTACGCGTTCTGCGCGCATCCCGACGCGCACGCGGCCGCCATGTCGTTCACGGCGGCGTACCTCACGGGCCATGGTGAAGGCGGCGTGCGGACACCGGCGGACTACGTCCTCGAGTCCTCGCGGCGGGCCCGTGGCTTCGCGACCTGGGCCGCCTTGCGGGAGCTCGGCCGGACCGGCGTCGCCGAGCTGGTCGAGCGATGCTGCGCCCTGGCCCGGCGCTTCGCCGAGCAGCTCGCGGCGGTCGACGGCGTCACCGTCGCCAACGACGTCGTGCTCATCCAAGTCCTCGTGCGCTTCGGCGACGACGACGCGACCGAGCGCGTCATCGCCCGCGTGCAGCGCTCGGGCGAGTGCTGGATGGGCGGGACCACCTGGTGTGGGCAGCGCCTCATGCGGATCTCGGTCTCGAGCTGGCGCACCACCGAGGCCGACGTCGACCGCTCCGTCGCCGCCATCCGGGCGGCCATCGCGGAGTGAGGTGCGGCCTCAGTCACGTCGCCTCACCATTCTCGAGCTGTCACAGCCGGAAAGCGGATGGGTCGCCGTCGAGAATGTGGGGATGGGCGGTAGCGTCCGCCTGATGGCTGAGCCCGGAGCCGGGCGCCGACGACGGCTGGTGGAGGAGCTCGAGGAGAGCGGGCTGCGCCTGGAAGGCACCGAGGCGATGCGCGAGATGCTGGTCGAGGAGATCGATCATGCTCTGCGTCCCCCCGTGCACGAGCGGCGGGTCCCGAGTGGAGGCACGATCCTCGAGCCGGAATCGGATCCGGCCACGTGGGCATCCGGCACCGAACTCGACATCACCCGCGCGCCCGCGGATCGCCAGCCGTTGGCGGCGGCCCGCCGCTACGCCGACGGGCTGTCGAGCTGGCTCCTGCGCCACGAGGACGGCACGAGCGAATGGGTCGTGTTCGACCGGCCGGCTGGCTCGGAACGAGATCTCGTGGTGCTCGCGGCCACGTTCGACGCCACGATCGTCCAGCGGCACCCGGCCGGTGCGGTCCGGGTGGTCGGACGCTTCGGCGTGCTGCGCTGGGACGGCTTCCGTTGGCACCACGAGCCCCCCGTGAGCACTTGGATCGACACCCTCGCGGCGTGTCCTGAACACGGTGATCGCGAGGTGCTCGAGGCGATGCTGGAGTTCGCGGTCCACGACCTCGGCTCGCTGGGCATCGGCGCGCTGCTCATCTACCGGCCGGACGATGACCCGGGTCCCCCCGTCGAGGAGCGGCTTCCGCCGCCGCCCCCGCTGCGTGTCCGCCGGGCTTTCCATCTCGCCCCGCTGCGCCACGCGCTCGCCCAGGTCGACGGCGCCGCCATCTTCGACGCCGAGGGGGTCTTACGCCGCCTCGGGGTGCGGCTGGTTCCGAGCGCCGCCGCCGAGGAGCGGGTCGAGGCGCTCGGAGGAACGCGCCACACGTCCGGCCGCCGCTACAGCCACGACGACCCCCTTGCCACCGTGATCGCGGTCAGCGAGGACGGCCCGGTCTCCGTACTCCGCAATGGCGCAGTCCTGGGCCGCTCGCACAACGAGGACTGAGGACTGACCGCGGTGGTCTGGCCGCGAGAGGGGATGACGCTCGCCGGGCTGCCTATCGGCGGGCGTACATCGCGTCCTGGGCGTAGCCGTTGTGAGGCCCGCCGGTGTAGCGATCGAGCTGGGGTGAGGTGACGAGCCGGTTGAGGCCGGTCCACACGACATGGACGCTGCCGTCGGAGCCGACATCGAGGCCCGTGTAGTCGCCATGGAACACGTTGCAGTCCTTCCCCTTCGCGTCGGCGACGGGCGGATCGGTGTACCCCGCGGGACCACACACCGCCGGCCAGTTCGCTTGCGACACGTACTGCCCGCTCCAGTGGGTCACCGAGATGTCGATCTGCTCGGGAACCGTGACCACTGTGCCCGACGGCATCAACCTGGTCGACAGAACCTCCTTGGTACCCCCGTCCCACAGCACGTGCACGAATGTGTCCGCCGGCGCCTCGGCGGTGTCTTCGTCCCACGCGGCGACGAAGCTGCCGTCGGGCCGGTAGGCCGACCATGGGAACCACTGCGACGGACCATGCGCCCCGTCGTCGTCGACGAGCGTCCGTGGCCCCCAGTGGAGCCCGCCGTCGAACGAGTCCGACCGAAACACGTCGAGGTCGCTCCCCGGCCCGGCGTCGCAAGGGTCGTAGGCCGGAGGAGTCGGGGCTTCGTCGACGCAGGCGTCGGTTGCGTGCGGGTTCGGCGTGCCCCGGTCGGACCACACGACGGTCACATGGTCCGGGTCGGTGGGATCGACGGCGATGTTGCCGTCCGAGCTCCAGCGGATCTGGTGACCCCAGACGGTCTGGCGCCCGATGACGGAGAACGGCATGTCCGAGGCGCCGTCCTCCCGCTGGACGACTTGCACGGGATCTTCGAAGGACTGGCCACCGTCGTGCGAGGCGACGACCATGATCTGCGCGTCGAAGTCGAAGTCGACCTCCCACTCCGCCTCGTTCTGGTAGTTGCCGAAGTGGACGTACACCGTCCCGTCCGACGCGACCGCCGGGACCGCGTTCTGGTCGATGTCGCACGTCAACGCCGGGCCGGTCGACGGGAACGTGCAGCTCGGATGTGAACCGGAGATCTCCTGCGCCGGGCTCCACGTCCGGCCACCGTCATCGCTGTAGCTCAGCACGATCGGCTGTCGTGCCCCACTGCCGAACAGTCCGTTCGTGAACTTCGTCGACACCACATAAGCGCGGCCGTAGAAGGGCGAGTCCGGCCAGTTGTCGACGGTCAGCCACTCCTTGTCGTAGAAGATCGCCTTGTTCGCCGGGCCGATGCCCGTGCCGGTTCCCATGAGGACGGTCACCGGCTCGCTCCACGTGACGCCCCCGTCGGCGGACCACGAGACCGACACGTCGCCCTGCGACACATAGGGGCCGCCCTGGCCGCCGGTGTTCTCGAGCTGGGCCATCATCACCCACGCGCCGTGCGGGTCGTCGGGGTCGGACAGGCGGCGGTTGAACGCGGGAGAGGGGTCGCCGGCCCCGTTACCGGAGCGCATCGGGATCTGGCCGTCGATCCATGAGGCGCCCCCGTCGAAGCTCGTGAAGAAGCCGGTCGGCACGATCGCCTGGCGCGCACCGGTCGAGTTGTTGAACCGGTAGAAATAGTCATTCGAGCCGGCGACGACATGGCTCGGATCGAGCGGGTCGACGACCACCGCGATCTCGTTGTCGGGCGCCCAGTCCTGGCCGAATTCGGTCGTGTTGCAGCTCATGTCGACGGCGGCTGATGGATTCCCCGACGACGCGCACCTGAAGTTCTCGATCTGGACCTTGCTGAACTGGCCGCCCGTGTTCCCCGAGGTGGCGGCGTCGAGGTCGGGACGGATCGGCGCGAATCGAAGGAACACACCGCTGGTGGAGAAGGGTCGGTCGCGGCCGGAGGAGGGTGACGCGAGCGCCGTCACCATCAGAAACGCCACACCGAGTACGAGGATGAGCCGACGCATCGTTGCGTACCTCCGTCATCGCATGCCCGTGGGCCGAACGGTAGTGCTCGCCCGGGCGTCGAGGTAGAGGCGACTCGACCAAATTCGGACACTCGGTCAGATCTCGGAGCCGGCTTCGCGGCCACGAGAGTTCACGGCGCTCACATCTCGGGCGTACCGTCCTTCGAGCAGGGTCGCTCGCCATCTGCGATGATCGCCGGCGGGCCATGCCGGCCCCCGGAACAGGAGGCCCACCCTTGGGCGCCACCGTCGAAGAGCCAACGTCGTACAAATACCGCTACCACTGCGCGACCTGCGATGTACGGGGGGCTGACCACGCCACCGATGCGGAAGCCCAGCGGGAGGGTCTCGACCACGAGCACCAGGTCCATCCCCGCGTCTACACGGTGGAGCAGATCGGCTCCTACGACTGAGCGCGAGGGGCGCACCCGGTGCCGAGGCGCACCAAGATCGCGCCACCATCGGGCCGTCATGTGACTCGCCCGAGCACCTCGAGACACTCCACTTGGCCGGTGGTGCGCCGGCTGGCCTTGTCCTGACGTCCTTCGGGTGGTCCGCGCGCGCTGACGGCGTGAAAGGGGTTGACCTCCGAGCGATATAACCCCAAGATAACCCCATGCCCAAGATCAACGTCTACCTGCCGGATGAGCTGGCCGCGGCAGTTCGTGACGCGCAGGTGCCAGTGTCGGCGATCTGCCAGGCCGCGCTGGAGCGCGCGGTGCGCGACGTGAGCTCGGCCCGGGGCTCCGACACGGCGCCGTCGGAGGACCGGCCCGGCCCCGGACTGTTCGGTCGGTTCACGCCGAGAGCGCGTCAGGCGCTGTCGCTGGCGGAGACCGCGGCGCGGAAGGTGCCCCACAGCCACGTCGACACCGAGCACGTCTTGCTCGGGATCCTCGACGAGGGCGGCAACCTCGGCCTCAAGGTCCTGGCCGCGCTGGACATCGAAGTCGACGACCTGCGCGCCGAACTCGTGGCGTCGCTCGGACCGCCCACCACGGCGGCTGAGGGTCACATGCCGTTCTCGCCGCTCGCGAAGCGCGTGCTCGAGGAGACGGCGAAGGAAGCGTTGGCCCTCGGCCACAACTACATCGGGTGCGAGCACGTGTTGCTCGGCCTCCTCGCGACCGAGGAGGGGCTGGCGAGCCAGGTGTTGCGGCGCATGGGCGTGGAGCTGCGCACGACGAGGCGGGCGGTGGTCACCGCGCTGTTGGGGGTGATGCACGCGCAGGGCGCGGCGGCGGCGCCGGGCGCCGCGACACTCGAGCAGATCGTGCAGCGCCTCGACGCGATCGAGAAACGGCTAGGTAACTGACCGTTCTGTCGGCAGTCGATGGTCGTATGGGTCGATAACTGCCGACAGAACGCTGAGGGGTTGGTCTTGGTCTACGGGACCGCGACGATGCGGCCCAGTGCTGGCACCGGAATACCGTCGGGCTCGTTGGCGGCGAAGTAGGCGATGAGGGCATCGATGTCTTGGGCGCCACCGAGGTCGTTGGTGCCCTCCTTGAACACCGTGAAGTTGTCGCCGCCGGTGGCAAGGAAGTTGTTGAGCGTGACCCGGAAGATGGACGCCGGTGTGACTTCGACGCCGTTCACCCACATGCGGCCGATCTTCCCTTCGCAGGTTGCCGCGGCTTCGGTCTGCTCGTAGCTGAACGTCGACGACACCTGGAGGATGCGCTTGGCGGTCTGGCCGGCGCAGCCGACGAACTGCTGCTGCAACAGGCGTCGCAGCATGTCGCCGGTCATCGTCTTGGTGACCAGGCTGTTGCCGAACGGCTGCACCGTGAACGCCTCGCCGTACGTCACCTCGCCGACCGCTTCACCGCCCGACGAGATGTCGGTGGTGCGCAGGTCGGCCCGGATGCCGCCCGGGTTCATGAAGGCGATCTGGGCCGCGCCGAGATCGGGCGCGGTGGTGGCGGCCAGCTGCGCGTCGGCGATCACGTCGCCGAGGGTCGACTCGCCCGCGGCCGTGCCGGTGCGGGTGAGGTCACCCTGGATGCGACCGACGATCTGGTTGGCGAGCGGCGCGGCGGCGGTGACGTACTGCTGGACGACGGCCGCGACCTGGGGGTCTTCCTTCGACGTGTCGGGCTGACGGACAACACCGGGGCCGGGCGTGTTCAACGCGTTCTCGACCACGATGTTGTCGGCGCTCGCGGCGACCAGTTCGCCGGTCTTGTCGTCGATGGTGAGGGTGATGTCGGACAAGATCCGGCCGAACGACGAGGCACTCGTGATGAGGCGGGTGACCCCGTTCGTCGTGATCGTGCACCGGTACTCGGCGTGCGTGTGCGCCGACACGATGACCTTGATGGACGGGTCGAGTCGGCTGGCGATCTCCGCGATGGCGCTGCCGGCGAGATTGCCGGTGCAGCCGTTCAAGGCCGCGGGTGATGTCTGGAAACCGCCCTCGTGGATGACCAGCACCGGGGTACGGACCCCCCGGCGCCCGAGTGCTGCCGCGGCGCGGTTGGCGGCGTCGGCCTCGTCCTGGAACGTGAGCCCGGCCACACCGGTGGGGGTGACGATCGTGGGCGTGGCCTCGAGGACCTCGCCGATGAAGCCGAGGGTGAACTTCTTGCCGCTGTCGGACTTGAACTGCTTGGTGCCGTACGCGGGGAACAGCGTGTCGCCGGTGGCGTCGACGACGACGTTGGCCGACAGGTATTGGAAGTCGGCGCCGGGGAACACGTCCGTGGTGGAGCCATCCGGCAGCGCGTACGGCGCCGCGGTGCAGCCCTCGTCGGGCCGGCATCCGCCGTTCTGGATCCGTTGCAGCTCGGCGCGGCCCTTGTCGAACTCGTGGTTGCCGACCGAGGCGAAATCGGCGTGCATGAGGTTCGTCGCGACGGTGATCGGCTCCTCGAAGAACAAGCCGTTGGCCAGCGGGCTGGCGCCGATGTTGTCGCCGGCGAGGAGGGTGGCCTGGAGCCGGCCGTACTGAGCTTGGCGGTCCTTGATCGCTTTGGCGAGGTAGGCGGCGCCACCCGCGAAGCGGCCGTAGATGTTGAGGCTCGCCGCCTCGAGGTTGCCGTGGAGATCGTTGAACGCGAGGAGGTGCACATCGGTGGTCCTGGTCTTCTCGCTCGTGGCGCGGTACGAGACGGACACGGTGTCGGTCAGGTTGCGCGCCCCGGCGATGGTCACCGCGCCGGCCGTAGTGCCGCTCGTCGTGGCCAGCGGCGCCGCGAGCACCGCCGTCAGGCCGAGCAGGACGAGCATCGCCCGTGCCAGCCGGGTGCGAAGGAGTGAAGTCGTCATGTGCCCTCCAGGAGCGAGACCGCGCCCCGCCATCTTCGCGGAGGATCGCGAACGGTGCATGGCCGACCCGTGACGCGGAGGTGGCGGGCTCATGGTGGCCCCGGTGAGGACGGTGGGTGGCTATCGTCGACCGCCTTGGCTGGACGTGCCGAGGGCGCAACCGTCGATGACGCCGTCCTGGCCGGGCCGCAGGGGCGGGAGTGGGGTCTCGGTCTGGTGGCGGCCGTCGTCGTCGCCGGCGTCGCCCTGCGGCCGCTCGTCGCGCGATTCCTCGACCAGCCCGCGGTGGCCAACTGGGCCACCGTTTTCGTCGCCATCGCCGTGCAAGCCATGCCGTTCCTGGTGCTGGGTGTGGTGGTGAGCGGGGCCGTCGCCGCGTTCGTCCCGGTCGGCCTCCTGCCCCGACTCCTCCCTCGCCAGCCGGCCCTGGCGGTACCGGTGGCGGCGGCCGCCGGCGCCGTCTTGCCGGGCTGTGAGTGCGGCTCGGTTCCGATTGCGGGCCGCCTCGTGGCCCGCGGTGCTCCACCCGCGGCTGCGCTGGCGTTCCTGCTGTCGGCGCCCGCCATCAACCCCGTGGTGCTCGTCGCCACCGCGGTGGCGTTCCCGGGGCGACCGGCGGTCGTGGTCGCGCGGCTGCTGGCCAGCCTCCTGGCGTCGGTCGCCGCTGGTCTGCTCTGGGCGTTCACTGGTCGCGACGAGCTCCTCGACCAGGTACGCGGGCGCCCGGTGGCCACTGGCTCGCCGCTCGCGGTGTTCGCCGCCACCGCCGAACACGACTTCCTCCACGCCGGCGGGTTCCTCGTCTTCGGGGCGATGGCGGCGGCGACCCTCCAGACCGCCGTGCCCCGCAGCGTCCTCGACGGCGTGGCCGGCGCGGGGCCCTTTGCCGGCCTCGCCCTCGGCGTGCTGGCGGTCGTGCTCGCCATCTGTTCGGAGGCCGATGCCTTCGTTGCCGCCAGCCTCCGGCAGTTCTCGCTGCGGGCCCGCCTCGTGTTCCTCGTCGTCGGGCCCATGGTGGACGTGAAGCTGATCGCTCTCCAGATGGGCACCTTCGGGCGCCGGTTCGCGTTCCGCTTCGCGCCCACGACCTTCGTCGTCGCGGTCGCGTCCGCCGCCGTGGTCGGCTGGTGGCTGCTGTGACGCGCGAAGCGGGAAGCACCACCACCCTGCTGGTCGGCGCGTTGCTCCTCCGGCTGGCCGTCACCGGCGCCCACCGCCGGTACGTGCGTCCCGGCATGGGGCCGTGGCTCATCGTCGCCGGTGTCGTCCTCGTCCTCCTCGGTGGCGCCGCTCTCGTCGCGTCGCTGCGCCGTCCCGTCGTCGCGGATGCGCACGGCCACGACCACTCTGAGCGCGTCGGTTGGGTTCTGCTCGGTCCCGTCGTCGCGCTGCTGCTCATCGCGCCGCCGGCCCTCGGCAGCTTCGCCGTCGACCGCACCCGGATCGACGTCGACCCGGGCGGCGCGACGTTCTCGGCTCTCGCGGCCAGCGACGTAGCCGTGCCGATGACCCTCCTCGAGTTCAGCCAGCGGGCCGTCGACCGCGACGGCGCGAGTTTCGACGGACAGCCGGTCACCCTCACCGGGTTCGTGCTCCGCGATGCCGACGGCGACGGCTTCCGGATCGCCCGCTACCAGATCGCGTGCTGCGCCGCCGATGCGGCCGCCGCGGTGGTGCGCGTCGTCGACACGGGCGGGACCTCCCCGCCCGCGGATCACTGGGTCACGGTGACGGGGACGTTCCATGCGAGCGACGAGATCACGCCCGAACTGCGGCCCACGTCGGTCGTCGAGATCGCGCCACCCGGCGACCCGTACGAGTGAGGGAGGGAACTGTCGTTCGCTTCTCCTAGCCTTGGCGGGATGGCGAGCGGTCATGACTTGGCGTGGCAGGCGTCTCTGTTCGGGACGGCCGACGCCGTGGTCGATCCCAAGTTCGCGACCGCCGTGCGGACGCCTCTCGACCCGGCGGGTGAGTCGTGGGTCGACCACGTCCCCGGTTGGGTGGCGAGCCCCGACACGCTGTTCGCCAGCATCCTCGAGGGAGCGCCGTGGGAGGGACATACCCGATGGATGTACGACCGGCAGGTCGATGAGCCCCGCCTGCGGGCACGGTCGTGGAGTGACGCCCCGCCGGTGGTCGAGGAGATGGCGATGCTCTTGTCCGGGCGCTACGGGGTGGACTTCTCGTCGACGGGATTCAACCTCTACCGGAACGGGAGCGACAGCGTGGCCTGGCACGGCGACCGCGTCGCCCGCGATCTGCCGACGGCCTTCGTCGCGGTCGTGTCGCTCGGCGGGCGGCGCCGCTTTCTGTTGCGGCCGAAGGGCGGCGGCGCGTCGCGGCGTTTCGATGCGGGGTCGGGCGACCTCATCGTGATGGGCGGAGCGTGCCAACGGCTGTGGGAGCACAGCGTGCCGAAGACGGCGTCGTCCGGTCCCCGCATCAGCGTGACCTTCCGCCACGCGTACGAGTGACCCGCGGCCGCGTCCGATCCTTCGTTACGGGGTAGGGATCGGGGCCATGGACGCCGAGGACCGCACCGTCGTCTGGTCCGACATCACCTGCCCGTGGGCGCACGCCGCGGTCGCCCGGCTGCACCGGTACCGCGCCAAGCTCGGCCTCGACTTCACGCGCTGGCGGAGGCGCTCGACGACGGACGGGCCCGCGGCGCGGTGATCGAGCAGTGGAAGAGGGCGGAGCCGACGGAGTGAAGGGCAGCCCGCACCTCTTCCCCTCCGACGGCACCGATGCGCACAACCCCGGCATCCGCATGCATTGGGAGGCTGAGCCCGGACGCGGCTTTCCGGTGATCGACGCCGATGACCCGTCCGTCTACGACTCGCTGGTGACGACGGCCGCCCGCTGACTAACCGGCGGCGTGTCGGTCAGCCCGCTGCGGGCGCCTTGTCGACGGTGACGGCCGCGGCGCCGCCGAGTCCGAGGTTGTGGGCCCACCGCCGCGCGGGCGGCTCACGGTACGAGCCTGACTGAAACGTGTTCCGGTCCAGGCGCGGCGGGACCGCGGAGGCATAGCCTCCGCCCGTGTCGTCCTACACGGTCACGCTGTCGGGCATCGCCGCGGACGTGCGCGTGCACTCGTTCTCGTTCCCGAGCAGCACCAGCATCGCGGTCGTGGTCCCGACGGGGCACTGGGACGCCGAGCTCGGACGAGCGGCCACCGACGCGATGACGTTCGACTTCGAGGTCGCCGACGTCACCGACTTCGAAGTGTCCGGCCGCCGCGTGGCCGTCTCTGGGCGCGATGCGCTCATCACGACGCTGTCGTTCAGCGGGGACGACGTCGCCTTCACGATCGTGTCCGACCACATCACCACGTCGTGACGTCGGTCGTCTGGCCATCGACGAGCTTCGCCGGGCGGCTGACCCAGGCCGAGGCGGCGCTGCTTCGGGATGCGGGCGAGGTCCGCAGCTACGAAACCGGTGGGGCCTTGTGCCGCGAGGGGGAGCAGTCCGAGTGGGTCGGGGTCGTCCTCACCGGCCGGCTCACCGTCTGTTCGGGTGACAGCAGGGCGGTGCTCGCCGTGCTGGGGCCGGGCGAGCTGGTCGGCGAGCTGTCGGCGTTCGACCACCGACCCCGGTCGGCGACGGTGCTCGCCGACGGCCCGGTAGACGTTCTGGTAATCGCGGGGGCCCGGTTCCGGGGCATCGTGGGCGAGCAGCCTCGCTTGGCCGTGCTGCTGCTGGACATGCTCACGCGGCGGCTACGGGACGCCGACCGCAAGCGGGTGGAGTTCGGCGCCCACGACACGGTCGGACGGGTGGCGCGGCGGCTGAGCGAGCTGGCCGAGCTGCGGGGGGAGACGGTCGTGCCGGCGGGCGGGATCGGGCCGGAGGACCCCGTGCCGATCACCCTCCCGCTGTCGCGGGTCGAGCTGGAGGGCTGGACGGGTGCGTCTCACGACGCGGTGTCCCGGGCCTTGGGCACGTTGCGCCGGCGCAAGCTCGTCCGCACAGAGCGCCACTCGATCGTCGTCCTCGACCCCGAGGGTTTGCGCCGCCTGACGTAACCGCGGTCGCCGACAGCCCGTGTGCTACGCACGGAGCCGTGCCGGCTGTGCGCGCCGCCTTCATCGTGTTCGGGTTCTTCTGGGGCTCGTGGGCCGTCGCGGCCGTCGACGCGCAGGAGTTTCTGCGCTTCGACGACGGGCAACTCGGCGTGCTGCTCGCGGTGACGGTGCTTGGTGGCGCGTTGGCCAACATCGCCGGGGGCACGATCGCCGAGCGATGGGGGACGCGGCGCGTGTTGGCCGGCGGACTCGGCGTGTGGGCCGGATTCCTCGTCGCTCTCGCCGCGGTGCATCACCGGTTCGCGTGGTGCGCGCTCTTCACGCTCGGGGTCGCGGCCGGGGGGCTGGTCGACGTCGTGATGAACGTGGCCGCGACGGCGGCCCTCAGCGCGACGCCCGGCCGGCTGATGCGGTGCCACGCGATGTTCAACGGCGGCGCGGTCGTCGGGGCGGGCGCGACGGGCGTGGCATTGGCCGCGGACGTGTCGTGGCGGGTCGTATGGGCCGTGATCGCCGGGCTCTCGGTCGTTCTCGCCGCCTGGGTGCGCAGGTCGGTGCTGCCGGCGGGCGAGGCGGGCGCGCCCGGCGAGCATCAGACCCTGCGCGCTGGTCTGCGAGCGATGGCGCGGGCCGGGCTCGTGCCGCTGGCGGTCGTGTTCTGCGCCGGCGCGCTCGTGGAGGGCGGCGTCGACACGTGGGGCGTGCTCTTCCTCCGATCGCGGCTCGGCGTCACCGCGCTGGTCGGCGCGGCCGCGTACGTGGCCGGGGCCCTCGTGGCCACGGTCGCCCGCTCCACGTTGGGATGGACAGCCGAGCGGATCGGGGAGCGGCGCGGCGCCCGGCTCGGACTCGGGCTGGCGGCGGTCGGTCTCACCCTCGAGGCGACCACGAGTGTCCCTGCGATCGCCGGTCTCGGGCTCGCGCTGGCCGCCATCGGCAGCGCGGTGTACTGGCCGTTGCTCCTGGCGCACGCCGGGCGGGGGAGGGAGCGGCCCGGCGTGATCGTCGGGGGGATGACCGGGGCGGGCTACCTGGGCTTCGTGGGCGGTCCACCGATCGTGGGTTGGGTGTCGGAGCTCTTCAGTCTCCGGATAGGTCTGCTGGCGCTCGCCGCGGTCGCGGTCGGTGCTGCGCTGCTGCCCTTGCGCACGATGGACCGGCCGCGGCGGCCGGAGGCGTCGACGTCGGTCAGCGCTGCTTCCAGCCGTTCCAGTACGTGACCTCCTCGGCCGGCCGCCGAACGCCCGGCCGGAAGTCCGTTCCCTTGTAGTAGGCGACGGGGATGAGAGCCGTCTGGGTGACCGTGTCGGGGATGCCGAGCAGCTCGGCGGCCTCGCGCTCGTAGCGCAGGTGCAGCGTCGTCCAGGCCGAGCCGAGGCCGCGGCTGCGCAAGGCCAGCATCAGGCTCCACGCCGCCGGCAGGATCGAGCCGTAGAAGCCGGCGATCGACTCGACGTCGGTGTCCGCGGGCAACCGGCCGAGCGCGCAAGGGATGACATGGATCGGCGCCTCGTGGAGGTGATCGGACAGGTACTGCGCCGAGCCGATGATCTTGTCCATGTCCGTGCGGCCCTGCGCCGCGACCGCGTCCCGTTGCGCTTGCATGTAGGGCTCGAAGCTCCTGCGGTACAGCTCGGCGAGCCCCTCGCGCTTGTCGGCGTCGTCGATGATCAGCCAGCGCCAGTGCTGCACGTTGCCACCGGTCGGCGCCTGGAGCGCGACCCGCAGCGCCTCCATCACCACCTCCCGCGCCACCGGACGGCTGAAGTCGAGCCGCTTGCGCACCGAGCGCGTGGTGGTCAGGAGCTTGTCGGTCTGGGTGAGATCGAACGGCGTGGGCTCAGACGGCGGCATCAGGCGACGCTACTGCGGAAGGCCCGCCGGTAGGCGAGGGGCGAGGTGCCGAGGACCCGGTGGAAATGCGTGCGCAGCGTGGCCGGAGATCCGAACCCGCACGCGACGGCCACCTGCTCCACCGCCTGGTCGCCGGTCTCGAGCAGGCGCTGCGCGAGCAGGATGCGCTGCCGCAGCACCCATTGCAGCGGTGTCGTCCCCGTGGCGGCGCGGAACCGGCGCGCGAAGGTGCGCCCACTCATGTTGGCGTGACGGGCGAGGACGTCGACGGTGAGGTCGCGGTCGAGGTTCGCCACCGCCCAGTCGAGGGTCTCGATCAGCGGGTCGCTCCCGGCGCAGGCCGGCACCGGCGCGTTCACGTACTGGGACTGGCCGCCGTCGCGGTGAGGCGGGACCACCATGCGGCGGGCGATGGCATTCACGACGTCGGCGCCGTGGTCGAGGCGGACGACGTGCAGGCACAGGTCGATCCCCGCGGCCGTGCCGGCCGACGTCAGGATCAAGCCCTCGTCGACGTAGAGGACGTCAGCGTCGACCTTGACGGCCGGATAGCGGGCCGCGAGGCGCTCGGTGTACATCCAGTGCGTCGTGGCCCGGAGCCCGTCGAGGAGCCCGGCTTCGGCCAGCACGAACGCGCCTGAGCACACCGACATGATGCGGGCCCCCCGGGCGTTCGCGGCACGGAGGGCGTCGAGCAGGGCGCCGGATGGACGGACGTCGACGTCGTGCCAGGCGGGGATCACGATCGTGTCGGCCTCGTCGAGCGCGTCGAGCCCGTGCGGTGTCTCGATGGTGAACCCGATGCTCGTGCGCACCGGTCCGGGCTCGACGGCCACGACCAGAAACCGGTACCAGGGGTCGGCGAGCTCGGAGCGGTCGATGCCGAACACCTCGCACGGCACGCCCAACTCGAAGGGGGCAACGCCGTCGGAAACGATGACGGCGACGGTGTGGGGATGGCGGCTGCGGCGGGGTCCTTTCGGCATGGAGGTCATTGTGGCAGGAACCTTACGGAAATGGGCATTGCTGCCAGACGTCGAACACGGATTCGCCCCCGAGACTGACAGCATGTTCAGCGTGTTCTGTCCCCACCACCAAGCCGAGGTGCTGCTGGGTTATCGCGGCATCAAGCGCGTCGAGAACGACGACGACGGGATCCTCGTCCATTGGACCTGCTACTGCGGCTACCACGGACGCACCCGCACCGGCGTGCCGCGCCGGCACTCGGGGGCCGACGCCCTCGCATAGAGCGCCGGGCTCGCCACGCTAGCGGTACGCCGCGGCCTGGATGCCGTACAGCTCCGAATAGGGCCCGCCGCGCGACATGAGGTCCTCGTGGCTGCCGAACTCGACGACGTGGGCGCCGTCGAGCACCACGATCAGGTCGGCCATGCGCACCGTGCTGAACCGGTGTGACACCAGGATCGTGATGCGGCCGTCGGGGGCCTCGTCGCCGGTGCGGGCCGCGGCCGCGTACCGCTCGAACAGCGCGTGCTCGGTCTCGGCGTCGAGCGCGGCGGTGGGCTCGTCGAGGGCAAGGAGCAACGGCCGGTCGCGCATGAACCCGCGCGCCAGCGCGAGCTTCTGCCATTGGCCGAAGGACACCTCGACACCTTCCGGCCACGTCGGGCCGAGCTGGGTCTCGAGACCGGCCGACAGCCGGTCGACGACGTCGTCGGCCCCGGCCCGCCCGACCGCCGCCACGACCGCGGGCTCGTCGTCGATCCTCGGAACGTCGCCCACACCGACCGACTGGCGGGCGCGGAACTCGAACCGGAAGAAATCCTGGAACGCTCCCGCCAGCCGCGCTCGCCAGTCGTCGGCCCGCATGCGTGCCAGCGGCTCGCCGTCGACCAGGATCACGCCTGACGTCGGCTCGTAGAACTTGCCCAGCAGCTTTACGAGCGTCGTCTTGCCGGCACCGTTCTCGCCCACGACCGCGACCACCGCCCCCGCGGGCAGCGACAACGTCACGTCCTCCAACACGAGGCGGTCGGTGCCGGGGTATGCGAACGAGACGTGCTCGAGTCGGATCCCCTCGTTCAGGCGGTCGGGGACAGGCAGGTCGGCGTCGGCGAAGAGCGAGGCTGCGTAGTCCTCGAGCCAGGCCAGCCGCTTCGAGCCGTCCATCCAAATGCCGCGCAGGAAGCCGATCTCGCCGACGGTCGCACCGATGTACGCCGACAAGCGGGACCCGGCGGCCAGCACGAGGAGCACGTCGGCCGGCGGGGCGTCGAGCCCGGAAGCTACGAAGACGACCGCGCCGACGTAGGCGCCGCCGAACACGGCCCACGCCAACGTATGCCAGACGGCCGAGCCCCAGCGGGCCGACGACACCGGTCCGTACCACCGCTCCCACGCGTCGCGGCGGTCGGTGACGAGCCGCTCACCGATGCCCGTGATCCGCACCTCCTTGCCCGGGGGCGCGGTGGTCGCGGTGGTGAACAGGTGGCGGGCCCGGCGGTTGGCCTGCGCACCGCTCTCCTCCGCCGCCCGCTCGACCGCGGGGCGCCAGGTGGACGTGAGCACCGTCGGGAGCGCGAACAGGGCCAGCAGGATCAACACCGGATGGATCGATGCCAGGAGGGCGACGGTGACCCCAAGACGCAGGATCCACCCGCACGTCGAGAACAGCGACATGTACATGTGGTCGAGCACGAAGACCTGGTCGCGCAACACGGCCAGCCGGTCGAGGTAGTCCGGCCGCTCGTGGTGGGCGATCGTGGCCACCGAGGCCTGGAGCGTGGCCACGTGGGATTCCAACGCGATCGTGACCTTGTCGCGGAAGCGGCGCTGGACCCGGGTGCTGACGGTGCGCAGGAACCATGTGGCGGTGGCGGACACGCCGAGACCGATGGCGGCGGTGCGCACGAGGCCGCGATCGTCCTGGAGGACGCCCTCCCCGAGCAGCTTGAGCCACAGCGCCAGCAGGGCGTCGGGCAACGCGGCCAGCAGCGACAGCAGGAAGGCGGCCAGCAGCAGCCCCGGCTCGTGCCGGTAGCCGAGCTTGCAGAGCCGCCACATCGAGGAGAGCGCGGGCGGCAGGTCGTCGTCCCTCGACCGCAAGGGGGCCCTACGCGAGGACGTCATAGACGATGCCTTCCTCGTCCTCGGTCGCGGCGAAGCGCTGGGCTTGCAGTTCGAACATCGTCCGGTACCGGCCGCCGAGCGCCATGAGCTCGGTGTGCGTGCCGAGCTCGACGACGGTGCCGTGCTCCAGCACGCAGATGCGGTCGGCGTGGCGCACGGTGGAGAACCGGTGCGAGATGAGGATCGTCGTGCACTGCCGGGTGGCGGCAAGGATGCGGTCGAAGATCTCCGCCTCGCCCCGTACGTCGAGCTGGGCCGTGGGTTCGTCGAGCAAGACGACGCCGGCGCCGAGCCTCACCGCGCACAGGGCGCGGGCGAGCGCGACGCGCTGCCACTGCCCGCCGGACAGGTCGGTGCCGCCTTCGTAGCCCCGGGCCAGCACGGTGTCGAGGTCGGCGAGGCCGGACGCGCCCGCCTCGGCCAGGGCGGCCAGGATCACGTCATCGGGCGCGCCGGCGGGCGCCACGTTGTCGCGCAACGGCAGCTCGAAGCGGATGAAGTCCTGGAACACCGCGGTGACCCGGCTGCGCCATGAGTCGAGGTCGATCTCCCGCAGGTCGACGCCGTCGACCTCGATCGCGCCCGCCTGCGGGTCGTAGAGCCGGCAGAGGAGCTTGGCAAGGGTGGTCTTGCCGGCGCCGTTCTGGCCGACGATGGCGAGCGAGGACCCCGCGGGGATGGTGAGGTCGAAGCCGTCGAGCACCGGGGCGGCAGCGCCCATCGGGTAGGCGAAGCTGAGGTCCCGGAAGCGGATCTCCTCCGCCGGCATCGCGTCGGCCCGGCGGCTCCCTGATACGAGCGCTCCTGCCGGTGCCATGTTGGGTTCGAGGCGGAGCACGGCGGCCACCGGCGCGGCCGATCCGTCGAGCGCCCAGTTGAGACCGCCGAAGGCGATGAGCGAGGTGCCCACGGCACTCTGCGCGTAGACGACGACGGACCCGAGGTCGAGGCTGCCGTTGCTCACGGCGTTGGCCAGCGACCAGAACACGACGACGTTCGCGCCGACGACGAGCAGCACACTCCACAGCACCGACCGCTCCCGCAGCCGGGTGGCCTCGTACTGCAACTCGTGGAGGAGCGTCCGCCGGCTTATGAACCGGTCGATCGTCCACCCGACCAACCCGAACAGGCGGAGCTCTTTCGCGGCGGGCGGGTCGACCGCCAGCCGGTAGGCATACTCGGAGTCGCGCTGGGCGGCCCGGACCTCGTCGGTGTTGCGGTCGCGCCAGATCGAGCTTTCGCGCAGCAACCAGTGGGTGGCCAGCCACGCTCCGCCGAGGAGGAGCGGGGCCCACCATCGGTAGCGGAACAACACCGTCGCCGACGCGAGCCCGGCGAGCATCTCGACCAGGCCGCCGGCGATGAAGTCCATCGAGATCGACAGCGGCGGTCCCGTCATGCCGAGGTCGAACTCGCGGGCGACCGTGAGGTCGCTGGTGAGCTTGGGGTCTTCGAGATGGCCCATGCCCGGCGGCCCAATGCACGCTTCGGTGAGCCGGTCGTAGAGCCACGCCGCCGTGCGGTCGCCGAGGTTGGCGCTCACCGCCTGGTGGATGGGCGTCAGCACCTGGAGCAGGACGAACACGGCGCCCATGAAGGCCAGCGGCGGGCCCAGATCGTCACCGTGCTGGACGGCGCCGACGAGCAGGCCCATCGCGATGCCGAACGCCGCGGGCAGCAGGCCCCGCAGCGCGAGGACCACCCACCACGTGACCGCGAGGGTGCGGTCGGCACGTGGCAGCACGCCGAAGAACCGCCACTCTTGACGGGCACGGAGCCGTCCCAGCACAGATCACCTCCCGATCAGAGGGGGAACACTAGTACGCTCAGGCGGCGCCAGTCACACGAGATTGGCAGACGCCTCAGTGACCGTCCTCGCCGTCCTCCTCAAGTCGTCGGAACATGATCAACAGGTCGACGGGTCCGAGCGTCGCGTGCCGGAACCCGCCGGGTATCCGGCCGACGGTCGCGAAGCCCAGCGCCTGCCACAAGGCGACCGCTGGGGTGTTGCTGGCCACGACGGCGTTGAACTGCATGGCCTCGTACCCCGCCTCCTGGGCCCGGGCGATCACCGCCTCTGCCAGCTGCCGGCCCAGGCCCTCGCCGTGCCGGGCGGGGTCGACCATGAAGCTGGCGTTGGCGATGTGGTCGCCGAGGCCGGGTTGATTGGGGATCAGCTTCGCGGTCGCGACCACCCGGTCGTCGTCGTCTTCTCCGAGCCAGACCTCGGCGGGCGGCGGAAGCATCCACAGGGCACGCGCCGCGGGCTCCGGCGTCGACGGCGGCCAGACGTAGGTGTCGCCGCCTTGCACGACCGCGTGCCAGATGGGCCAGATCGCGGGCCAGTCGTCGTCGGTCGCCCGCCGGACGCGCACTACTCGGCGAGACCCACCGGCTCGCCTTCGATGATCTGGTCGAGATACTCCGACAAGCCGTAACCGACCCGACCGTCGGCGAGGGTCCACTCCGTCATCCCTTCGGATATGCGGGTGACGAGCATGTTGCCCTCGGAGTCGGGGCGGCGGTTGCGCAGCGGGATGAGGGACAGGACCCGGCCCTGTACCTTCCACTGCTGATCCTTGGACCGCAGCGTCGCGGTGATCCTGCGGTGGTAGTGCTCGTCGTCCTCCCACTCGGTGGCGATCTGGAAGTCGTCGCAGAGCTGCAGACCGTCGCCGTCCCATACGAACCCGCCGCGGGTGCCGGGACCGTCCTTGCGGGCAATGCGCGAGCCCATGAAGCCGAACTTGTCGCCCACGTTGGCGGTCAGCCAGCGGTAGTACCACGGGGCCTGCCAATAGCGCGGGCCCCACGAGTGGTCGCGCAACCCGTAGCCGTCGATCTCCCACTCGTCGTCGCCGACCCGGATGCGCCCCCGCCCGCCGATGAGCTGCTCGTAGTGGCCTCGGGCGAACTCCTCGCCCGGCTTCTCCTGGGGCTGGTCGGGCTCACCACCGAACATCGGGCTGAGCCCCCGGTAGCCGATGTGGACCTCGCACTCCTCGTACGGGTTGGCGGTGAAGGCCGCCTTGGGGTCGGCCATGTCGAGCGGGTCGTCGAGCACCACGACCTTGCCGCGGTAGTCGACGGTGAGCGCCTTGAACGGCTCCTGCACCGCGAAGCGCATGCCCGCGGCGTCGAAGGCGTCGTTGTCGTCGATGTCCGGCCGTTTGAACATGAAGCCCACCCGGCCGTCGGGCAGGTAGAGGCAACAGGTCATCTCGGCCGTGCCCTCGTTGGCTCGATTGCCGAGCCGGAAGAAGCCGCCCACCCGGTTGGTGGGGTCGAAGACGTTGAAGTACATCGACTCGTTGAAGTTGGGTTCAGGACCCAACTCGTGCATGTACTCGTCCTGGGGTTCCAAGCGCACGGCCATGGCCGCAAACTACGCCGCGCCGGAAGCGAGCGCCCTTCGAAGATGTGCGGCGAACTCGGCGACCGGGATGCGGGCGTTGAGGCCGCTGGTGCTCGGCATCACGTAGGCGGGACGGCCGCCGATCGGGCGGGGCTGAAGTCCGGGCTGGGCGCGGCGGTCGACGGCCGTGCGCCAGCCGGCGAGGCCGACGAAGCACACCGCGCCCGGTCGGAGCCACGCGGCCAGCCGCTCGACGCGGGCGAGGCCGGCGCGGAACTCGTCGGCGGTGATCTCACTCGCGGCGACGGTGGCCCGCTTCACGAGATCGGTGATGCCCACGCCGTCGACGCGCAAGGCGCGGAACGCATCTCGCGCCGTCGTGACCACGCCGGCCCCGAGCGCGGCGCGCCAGAAGCGATTGCTCGGCCGGGCGTAGCCCACGCCGGCGTCGGCGGAGTAGATGCTGGGGTTGAGGCCGCAGACGAGCAAGCGCATGGCCGGGCCGACGGTGTCCGGTAGTGACCGCGCCCGACGGGCGAGCACCGTGTAGGTCGTGCCGTCGTCGCTCCCACGGCTCGCGACGTCGTCGACGGTGAAGCCGGCACCGACCACCACGTCGCGAAGGTGGGACTCAGACCACAGCGAGAACGAGCGGCCGCCGAGGTCGTCGCCCGCCAACGCGCCGTGCTCGAGGTCGCCCCCGAAGAACGTCAGCTCCACGAGCCCGTCGAGACCCACGGCCCGGTGAAGGTCGGCGAGCGCCATCGGGACGCGGGTCCGCGGGACGTGGACGTAGCTGTTGTGAGCCCACGCACACCGCAAGGCGCCGGGCCGGAGCGGCAACGCTTCGAGATCGCCTTGGACCCGCAACACGCCTGGCGCGACCTCACCGGTGCGCAGCAGCATCGCGTGGGCCGCGTCGAGGGCGACCACCGGCGCCGGCAACGCCGCCGAGTACCACCCGGTGCCGCAGCCGAGGTCGCCGCTCGGCCCGGCGCCCATCCGCGCCGCGAACGCGTTGGCTCGATCGAGGGCGCGGGGCGTCCGCCGCCGTTCCCACTCCGGCGCCCGGGTCTCGTAGACCTGGACGGTGTCGCGGTCGACCACTACCAGCCGCCGCCCCCGCCCCCGCCGCCTCCTCCTCCGCCCCCACCGCCGGAGAACCCACCGCCCCCTCCCGACGAGCTCGACGGCGGCGAGAAGGCAGCCGCGGTGGCGCTCGAGAACTCGTGGGCGAACGAGCCCATGTTCGAGAGGCTGTCGAGCCGTCCGCCTCCGCCGATCAAGGACGAGCCGACGTACCAGGTGGCGAAGCTCTGTTGCTGCTGCACGAGGTCCGGGAACCGGACCTTGAGCCCCTCCATCAGCTCCTTGGCCACGCCCAGGGCGACGGCGTAGACGAGGTAGCGCTCGTACAGTGCGAGCCCGCCGGACGGGAGCTCATCCACGCGGGAGAAGTCCTTGAGGAAGCGGCGGAGACCTTCGATCTCTGCGTGCTTCCGAGCCCCGGCGGGCGTGCGTTGCCGCATGACCCCCGTGAGGAAGAACAGGACCACGGCGAGGCCGATGAGGATGGCCCCGCCCGCAGACCCGAGGGCCAGCAACCCCGTGCCGATGGCGACCAGCACGAAGATGAGCACGAAGTGGAAGCAGAAGGGACGGAGGCGGCCCTTCTCGCGGAAGAAGTGGCGACGGGCGAGATCGGCCTTGACCTTCTGCTTGAAGTCCGTGAACCAGCTGCTCGATTCGGTGCGATCGCCCTTCGCCTCTTCGGTGAGCTCGTCCATGGTCACGGTCTTGCGGCCACCGGCGAAGAGCCGCTTGAGGAGCTTGTTCTCGTAGTCGCTGGTGTCGTCGTGGGCCTTGTCGGTGCTCGTGAAGGTGTAGATCGTCTTGTCCTTGCCGATCTTCTCGTGCACTTCCTCGGCGATGGTGAGGTAGCCGCGCTGGGCCAAGTCGATGACCGTCGACGAGAACGCGGTCGCCGGCACCGTGCCCCACTGCCGGAACGCCTGGATCACCGCCGGTGGCTCCTCGGGAAGATCCCGGAAGTAGTCGCCGATGTCCGACGGCGGCTCGGGCTCCTTCCCCCACTTGAGGAACAACGCGACGAACCCGACCAGCCCCGCGCCGGCCAGGAACGGACTGGCGATGTTGCCGATACGCCGGTTGCGGCGCTTGTCCTCCTCGTCCTGGCGAAGCTCCTCGCGCCGCTTGTTCGCGGCCTCGGCGTAGCCCTTCTCCTTCTCGAGGATCTGGTCGGCGAGCGGTTCGCCCTGCGGTGAGACGGCGTAGTCGGTCGACGGCTCGAGCAGCCGGACCTCCACCGCCGTGCCCGACGGGTTGTCGTCGACGCCGAGGCGGGCGACGGAGCCGTCGAGGCTCGACACGCCCTCGAGGATGCCGTGGACGAAGATCCGCAGTCCGCTGCCGAAGCCCGGTGTGCGGATCGTGACGTCGACTCGATCCTGCTTCGGGAAGTCGGTGCCGACGAACTGCCAGTAGAGGATGGCGACGTCGGGGGCGACGAAGACGGCGTTGTCGACGTGGTACGTGAGGTCGTAGACGTGGACGCCCTCGACGGTGACGTCGGCGCTGCCCCACTTGACGTAGCCCGGGCCGAAGTCGGCCAGAGGGACGGCCTGCCCGTTCTCGGCCACGGCGATCGCGCTCACGCTGTAGTTCGTGGCACCGAGGTCGTCCTCCACCCTCGGCGCGGCGGCGTTGATCTGGCGGATGCCACCGTGGCAACCGGGGTCGAAGTCGTAGGTGACGTGCTCGACCACGTCCATCGACGCGTCGGCGTTGAGGACGGCCTCGGTGGCGGTGCGCGTCCACCGGCACTCACGGGCGGACGCCGGCGACGCGCCGCCGATGACGAGGAGGCTCGCGGCCGCGGCCAGGGCTAGCAGGGTTCGCCTCAATCCACCACCTCCGCGGCGATGCGGGCCTGGAGCCGGCGCATACCCGCGATCCAGCGGTCGTGGTCGGCGGCCTTGCGGCGCACGTATTCGGCGACCTCGGGATGCGGGAGGATCAGGAAGTGCTCGGCGTCGAGGCCCTCGATGACCGCTTGGGCCACGTCCTCGGGCTCGATCGCTCCTTGCGCAAGGACGACGGCGCCCGCGGGATCCGCGGCCGCGCCGAGGAGCATGTTGGTGCGCACGCCTTGCGGGCAGAGGCACGACACCTTGATGCCGCGGTCGCCATGGGTGATCGAGATCCACTCGGCGAGGGCGACGACCGCGTGCTTGGTCACCGAGTACGGCGCGTTGCCGATGTTCGTGAGCAGCCCTGCGGCTGAGGCGGTGTGGAGGAGGTAGCCCTCCCCCCGGGCGAGCATCGACGGCAGCACGGCGCGCGCGGCGTACACGTGGGCCATCAGATTGACGTCCCAGATCCGCTGCCACGCGTCGTTGGGCACGTCCACGCCCCCCGACGGCCCGCCGATGCCGGCATTGGAGCAGAACAGGTCGATGGGGCCGAGGAGCTCCTCGGTGCGCTCCACCACGTGCACCACGTCGGCCTCGACGGCGACGTCGGCCGTGAGGGCATGGCCGACCGGCCCTAGCTCGTCGGCGACGGCCTTGGCGCCGTCAGCGTCGACGTCGACCGTCACCACCGCTCGGGCCCCTTCCTGGGCGAACCGGCGGGCCAGCGCCCGCCCGATGCCGTTGGCCGCTCCGGTTACGACTGCGACTCTGTCCTGGAGCTTCACGGCGGTGATGGTAGGCGGCGCCCGGAACGTGTCCCTCGCATGGCCAGGGTCCGCTTGAACGCGGGATGGACGCGTTCGAGCAGGACCATGTCGTCGATGAGTGTCGCGTCGACCCACAGGACCTCGGAGACGAGGGCGGCGATGAGCGAGACGACGCCGACGAAAATGCCGCCGAGCAAGATCGGAACGGAGGTGGCCCCCGCGCCCACGACCATGACGATCACCGACGCCAACGACGTCGTGCGGCCCACGTACACCCAGCGCGCCAGCCGCCGACGGACGTCGGCCGCGATCGGCAGGTCGACGCGTACGTTCTCGCTGTGCCGGGCGCGGACGACGAAGTAGGGAACGATGCCGAGCAGCAGGAGCCGGGCGCTGCCCTCGACCGGTTTGCGGGCGACCGTGCGGACCGTCGAGGCCGCGGGCTGTCCGGACTTCGCGCACACCGCGGGCAGACCTCCGGCTTCGAGCTCCCGCAGCGGGAGACGCAGCGCCGCCATCAGTCCGCCGCGATGGCGGCCCGCAACGTCGCGTCGGTGACCGCCATCCGGTCGCGCCCCCACGGCAACGGCATCACAATCGGTACGTCCACGCCGGCGTCCACGTAGCTCTGGAACGCGGCGCGCACCGCGCCGGGGTCCCCCATGATGTCGATGGCGTCGACGAAGCGATCGCTCACCGCGGCCAGCGCGCCGTCGCGGTCCTTGGCCCCGTGTCGCTCGCGGATCTCGGTCACCTCGTCGGCGAACCCCGCCCGTTCGAAGCTCTTCGCGTAGGCATCGACGACCGCATACGAGAACAGGTCGCGGCGCGCGGAGTCGATGCCGGCGTCGCGTTCGCACACGGCGAGGTGCACGTAGGCGTAGACGGTGGCGTCGCCGCCCTTGCGCACCTGCTCCACCGACCACGGCACGAGCGACGCGGGCAGGTAGTTCAGAAGCACGCCGTCGGCCACCTCGCCCGCGAGGCGCAGCATGCCCTGGTTCAGCGCGCCGATGACGATCAACGGCTTCCGCCCGCCGAGCCGTATGCCCAGCCGGAAGCGGGAGCAGTGGTAGAAGTCGCCGTCGAAGGTGACGGCCTCGCCGGTCAGGATCTCGCGGACGAGGGCGACGTATTCGCGGACCTGGGCCAGGGGACGCTCGCCGTACGTGACGCCGTGCCATTGCTGCGTCACGACCGGCGACGAGATGCCGATGCCGAGGACGATGTCGTTGTCGGGGTGCAGCGCCTGGAGCGTCGCGCCCGCCATGGCCACGACCATCGGCGTGCGGAGTTGGAGAGCGAGCACGCCGGTGCCGAGCCCGAGTGTCGGGGCCGCCGCCCCCGCCGCGGCGAGCGTGGCGAACGCTTCCGGACCGTTGACCTCGGCCGTCCAGAACGAGCCGTAGCCCAGCGCGGCGGCGGTGCGGGCGACCTCGGGGGCGGCCGCCGGGCCCATGGACTGGAGGCTCGCGAAGGTGACCCCCGGCTGCATGCTCATCGCCGTGGGACGCTAGTGCCACCCACTAGGAGTGGCGTCCGAGGTGGGGCGCCCGTAGGGGCGCCCTTGCGCGCGGATGGTGGATCGGCGCGGAGCCCGATCGACGGTCCGCAGGCGCCATGACAGTGCCGAAGGGGCCGAAGGGCCCGCCGGTGATCGGGACGCAGTACCGAGGAGGTTGGGGCGCCCGTAGGGGCGCCCCTGCGCGCGGATGGTCGACGGCGCGGAGCCCGATCGACGGTCCGCGGGCGACATAACAGCCGTTCACACGGCGCTCACATGTGTGACGCCCGTTCGTCACCGTCGCCCGTTATCGTGGCGGGTCACCGGGGCATGATCCGCTCAAGGTCGAGCCCCGTGTGACGATGTTCACGGAAGGGGAGCGCACACCCGCAGGTTGGAGACCATGATGACCGAGACCGAGATCGAATTCGATGTGATTGCAGAGGCGCTGGCCCTCATCGACCGGGGACTAGGCGACATGCTCCATCGCGAACTCGTGTCCACCGACGAGGTCGCCGACCTCCTGCTCGACGTTCGTTCCCTCCTGCGGGCCGCCCCCGTTGAGCCTGCTGGCGCCAACTGACCTGACCGGCTGATCAGGCGGGGCGTCTAGCCCGCCTCTAGGAGGTCCGCGAAGGCCTCCTCCATGCAGGTACGCAGCAGCTCGGGATCGTCGATGGCGGCGGCGTCGATGTTGAGGCCCATGTCGAGGCTGCCCCGGTAGCTCAGCAGTGTGATGTTGAACGCCGTGCCGGCCAGGGGACCCATCGGGTAGTTGGCTTCGATGCGGGCACCGGCGACATACAGGTCGAACGGCGCGCCGCGCACGTTCGACGTGGCGAAGTCCACGGTCTCGACCTGTTGGCGGGCGAAACGCACCAGCACCGACGTCGGGAGCACGTTCATCACGCCGGCCAACGCGGAGGCGAGGCCGAGGGCCCGCTCGCGCTTCGTGACCGCCAGCCGGTCCCGCACCGCCGCGAAGCGAGCGACCGGGTCTTCGATGCCGACCGGGACCAGCACACGGGACGGGGCAAAGGCGTTGCCGCCGACCTCGCCGCGGCTGCGGGTGCTGACCGGCATCGAGATCCGCAACTCGTCGACGTCGGCCCCCTTGGCCCGGTGGTACGCGCCGGCGGCGCCCGCGGCGCCGGTGACGAACACGTCGTTCACGCTTCCACCCAGAGTCTTGGCGGCGCGTTTGGCGTCGTCGAGCGGCACCTGCAGTACCTCGAACCGGCGGCGGAGCGACCGGGTGGTCCACAGCGGGGACCGGGCCCGGTCCGTGACCGCGACCTGGCGGGCGAGCGAGCGCACCGTCTCGACGATCTCGGTGCTGGCGCCGGCCAGCCGCTCGGGGTGGGTGACGAAACCCGCCGCTTCCTCCGCGGCGCGGCGGGCGATGCCGAGCTGCCGGCGGAGGTTGTGGGCGACCGTCTCGAACGCCGTGCCGAACAGGTTCGCCGGTCCCGGCGGTTCCGGGGCCGCCGGTTCCGCGGGGTGCGCGGGTGCACGAGCGGCGCCGGAGCCCTCGCGGTCGAGGTCGAGGAACTGCACCGACATCCGCACCCCGCCCTCGCCGTCGGTGATCGTGTGGTGCAGCTTCTGGAACAGGGCGGCGCGACCGCCGTCGACGCCGTCGACGATCGTGAACTCCCACAGCGGCCGGGTGCGGTCGAACGGCGCCTGGGCGAGGAGAGAGGCGAGGTCGAACAGCTGCCGCTCGGTGCCGGGCGCGGGGAGCGCGAGATGGCGGACGTGGTAGCCGATGTCGAAGTCGGGGTCGTCCTGCCACTCGGGCGGCGCCAGCCGGCCGAGGGCGGGCGCGACCCGCTGGTGCAGGCGAGGAACGGCCGCGGTGGCCTCCTCGAGGCGGCGGCGCAGGCGCTCGACGTCCGGTGGGCGGTCGAGGATGGTGACGTTGGCGAAGGACGAGGTGAGCGCAGGGTCCTTCTCGATGTTCCACATGAGCGCCTCGACGTCGCTCATGCGCCGGTCGTCGGCCATACGCCGACACTACTGATCTGGGTTGCTCATCGGCTCCTGGTGGTCCACTTGAACTCGTTGAGCTCGGGCCAAGCGTCGATCAGCTCGATGACGCGCTCGATGCTGCGCTGGCCCTTGGCCGAGTCGCCCTCCGGGCGGTCCATGAGGCGGACGAATACGGCCCGGTCGCCGCTGATGAACGTCGGTACGCCCCACACGGTGAAGTCGTTGGCGGCGGCCTCGTGCTCCTTGCGGATCGTCTCGAGCGGCCAGCCGCTCTCGATCTCGGCCATGACAGCGGCGGCGTCGACGCCGTTGGCGGTCAGGACGTCGGTCACTACCTCCGGGTCCTTGATCTGCAGACCCTCGTCGTGGCGGGCGGCGAACAGGGCGCGGTGGACGGCGAAGAACCGGTCGGGGTACCGGTCGCGCACCACGACCCCGGCTTGGAGCGCGAGGAGGCCGGTGTCCTTGTCAGGTGTCTCCCAGACGTCGGGTTCGCCCTCGGCCACGTGGACCTGGCCCAGCGAGAACGGCAGGAACGTGACCTCCCAGTCCGCGCCACCCTCCAGGGCGGCCAGCAGGTGCTCGTGGGCGTTGCGGGCGAACGGGCAGCGGTAGTCCCACGTGGCGGAAAAGGTCAGTTCGGGCATGAACGGATCTAACCCGTTTCGGGACGCTCCCATTCCGCCGGCGGCGTCGCGGGCCACAAGCGGCGGAAGAGACGGCCCAGCAACAAGCCGGTGGCGACGCCGGCCACGACGTCGGACGCGTGGTGGATCTTCACGTAGACGCGGCTGGCGGCCACGACCGCGCCGGCCGCGTAATAGAGCGGCACGAGCGGGTCGTGCTCGCCGAGGACCGCGGCCGCGGTCATGGCCGAGCTGGCGTGGCCGCTGGGGAAGCTGCTGCTGCGGGGCCGGCGGATGCGGTAGGCACGGGGCTGGTCCCACATCGGCCGTGTCCGCCGGAAGAACGACTTGATGAGCCCGTTGACGAGGATGGACTCGGCGCCGAGGATGGTGGGCACCCGCACTGCCTCACGCTCGAAGCGGCCGCCGCGCAGGCCCCGGGCGACCGCGATCAGGTGCCAGATCAGCCCGAAGTCACCGAGTTCGGACGCGACGTAGAAGATCCGGTCTGGCAGCCGCCGGCCGCGCAGGTGGTCGAAGCCGCGGTCGACCTGCTCGTCGAACGCGGCGACCCGCCGGCGCAGCCGGCCGGGCAGCAGCGAGCGCGCCGGACTGGTGACGCCCCTCGGCTCGCCCGGTTCGTGGCCGGGCGCGAACGGGGGATGCGTCGGGTCGGAGACGGCGGCCACCACGGGCGGTGACGGTATCCGGGCGGGCGGGGTCAGGCGGCAGTGACCGCCAGCGTGCGGCGGGCTTCCTCGGGGTCGCCGCCGAACGCCGGGCAGTACGGCTTGAACGCGCAGTAGTCGCAGAGCCGGGAGGGGCGCGGCCGGAAGTCCTCGCGAAGGCAAGCGCGCTCGACGGCGGTCCACACCGCTGCCAGCCGGCGCTCGGTGGCCCGGCTCGACTGTGGCGTGGGCCGACAGATGATGGCCAGCGGATCGGCCAGGTAGAGGAGCTGGACCTTCGCGGGGCGCCGCCCGAAGATCTGCTCGCACAGGCTGGCGTAGAAGTGCACGCCATCGAGGCGGCCTTGCTCGAAGCGCTCGCGGGGCGCCCGACCCGACTTGTAGTCGGTGACCACCAGTTCGCCGTCGGCGTCGAGCTCGAGGCGGTCGATGACGCCGCGGAGCGTGACCCCGGCCACGTTGGCTTCCAGCCGCAGCTCGAGGCCGATGGGGGTGACCCGCGTCGGGTCCTCCAGCTGGAAGTACCGGCGGACGAGGGCTTCGGCCTCGGCGAAGAAGGTGGCCTCATCGTCAGGTGCGAGGTAGAGGCCGGTGAACTCGGGATCGAGCCGGATCTCGTGGGCGGCCGCCGCCAGCCCCTCGAGCGCGGCCGCCAGCGTGCGCTCGGGTGCCGGGTGGGTGAAGAGGCGCTCGAGAGCCGCGTGGACGAGGGTGCCCCGCGTCGCCGCCGGCGCCGGGGGCTCGGGGAGCTGGTCGATGGCCGAGAAGCGGAACGCGAGCGCGCACTCCTTGAACGAGGCCACCTTGCTCGGGGAGAGCGTGCGAGGGAGTTCCAACGCCACGTCGCGATCGTAAGCAGGGGGTGTGACAGTTTCGGGGATGCCCAGGAGTGCTCAGGGTGCACCTGAGGATCAGGACAGGGCCCGGAGGACCACCTCCGCGACCGTGGCCGGATCTTCGAGCGGACCGAAGTGGCCGACGGAGTCGATCCGTTCGAGCCGCCCGTGGGGGAGATGGTCGGCGACCATCGGCGCGAAGACGGTTGGGCCCATGCCCTCGGCCCGGCCCGAGACCAAGGTGACCGGGATGTGCACCTCGGCCAGGTGGTCGAACACCCCGTTGCGGTGGGCCATGCGGTAGATCTGCGCTTCCGTGCGCCCCCGGCACTTGAGCAGCACCGTGCCGTCGGGCTGGGGCCGGAAGCCGTGCTCGACGTACGCCCGTAGTGCCGCGGGGTCGAGGGCGCCGAGCGGCGGTTTCGACGCGAAGTTGTCGATGGCCTCGTCGATCGAGCCGAAGACTTCGCGCCGTTTCTCCGCGGCGACGGCCATCGGCGAGTCCGCCTCGGTCACCGCCCCGGCCGCGAAGGCCATGTCACTGGGAAAGACGATCGGCTCGAACCCGCAGAGGGCCCGGAACGTCCCCGGCCGCCGTTGCTCGGCGCCGATCAGCGCGGCGCCGCCGAGGGAGTGCCCGAACCCCACCGGCTGTTGCAGGTCGACGGCGTCGATCACCGCGACCACATCGTCGATGAACCCGGACCAGTCGTAGGTGAGACCGTCGGGGGTGACCGCGTCGCCGTGACCGCGGAAGTCGACGGCCAAGCAGTGATAGCGCTCGGTCAGGTGCGCCGCGAACGGTGCGAAGGCCCGGCCGTGGAAGCCGTTCGCGTGGGCGAGGAGGAGCGTCGGCCGGCCCGGGAGGTCGCCGCCGAGGTCGTGGACGGCGACGACGACGCCGTCAGTGGAGGGAACCTCGCGCATCGGGCCATCCTTGCATCGTGAGCACGGACCTCGACGCGGTGCTCGAAGCCAACCGGGCGTTCTACGACGCGTTCGAGCAGCGCGACCTGGACGCGATGTCCGACGTGTGGGAGCACTCCGAACGGATCGTGTGCACGCATCCGGGGTGGGCGGCGCTGCGTGGGTGGGGCTCGGTGGCCGGGTCGTGGTTCGCGCTGTTCACCGGGCCGAGCCCGATCCAGTTCATCCTCACCGACGTGCACGCGGACGTCGCCGGCGAGGTCGCGTGGGTCACCCTCGACGAGAACGTGATCGGGGAACGGATCGGAGGGACGGTGTCGGCCGTCAACGTCTTCGCCCGCGGCGACGACGAACGCTGGCGCCTCGTCGTCCACCACGGCTCACCCGTTGCGTCCAGTCAGTAGACGCCGGCGTCATTCTGGCGAGCGTGACTAGTCGTCACGACTAGCCAATCTCGCCAGAACGCGCTTTTGACTCGGCCGCCGCCCACCGGAAGACGCCTTTGGCCATGAGCGAGGGCTCCGCCTGGGCGCGGCGTTCGTAGACGTCGGCCCGGGCCGCGTGGACGTCGCGGTCCTCTGGCGCGGCGAGCGCGGCCATCTCGGCGAGATGGCCGGCGAGGCGGAGGTCGCCCGCGTCGGCCAGCTCCACCGCCCGCCCGGCCAGCCGCGCGGGACCGCCGGCCAGCGCGGCCAGCTCGGCCGCCAGCGCGGCATCGGGTGCCGGCTTCAAGGACGCGGGGTTGCCGTCGTACCAGCCCCCGTACAACCGCCAGATGTTGCGGACGACGAACTCGGGGTCGTCGTAGATCGGCCGGAGGTAGGGCTTGTCGAGCAGCTGCGCCGGCGCCTCGACCGTGTGGAGCACGTCGTCGAGCCGAGCGCCGTCGTTCATAAGCGCGAGCGTCTGCGTCTCGAGCGACTCGAGCAGTTCGGCCGTGTCGGTGAGCACGGCACGAACGGTGTCGGCGCCCGCGATCGGCAGGCCGTGGCCCGGCAGCAACACTTCGGCGCCGAGGTCGGCCATAGTGCGCAGCGCTACGGCCCACTCCGCCGCGTACCGCTGCACCTTCTGGGGATTGCCCGCGTTGGGCGTGCACCAGATGATCAAGTCGCCCGTGCACAGCACCTTGCCGTCGGGGACCCACACCCACGTGTGGTCGTCGGTCTCGCCGCGGGCGTGGTGCAACTCGATCGCGAGTCCCCCGACGTCGAGGTCGAGCCGGTCGGTGTAGGTGACGTCCGGATGCCGGTACTCGACCGGCCACTGCAACCCCTTCGCGCCGAACTGGCGCTGGTTGATCACGCGGTTGTAGCCCGCGGTGCGCACGTAGCGGTCGAAGCGCGGGTTCACCGCTTCGTGGGCGACGACCCGCATCGGGTGACCCTCTTCCTCGAAGGCGGCCGTGCCGAAGACGTGATCGATGTGCCCGTGTGTGTAGACGGCGGTGTCGACGGGCGCAGGGCTCCACGTCCGCACCGCGTCGTGGATCGGACCGGCGGCGAACGCGCTGCCCGTGTCCACGAGGCACAGGCCGGCGCCCGTGGCGAAGACGGAGACGTTGGCGAACGACAGCACGAACGCCGTGCCCGCCGCCACCTCCTCGATCTCGTTCGACGGCGCGAACGGGTGATGGTCCTCGATGGCCGCCTCGCCCCGCAATATCCGTTCCGAAAGCCCGAGCAACGACATGGCGGGAGCCTACGATTCGGGCGATGACCGTGGACGAGCGGGACCCGTTTCCCCGGCGCACCGCCACGCTGGCGCGGCTGGCGCCGTGGCTGGTCGAGCTAGGGCGCACGATGCCCGGCCTGGTCCGGTCGTACGCGCCGGGCGGACCGCTCGGCTCTCGCACCCGTGAGCGCGTGATCCTGGCCGTCACCGACGTCAACGGCTGCCGTTACTGCGCGTGGATCCACGGGGCGTGGCAGGACTTCCTCGGCGATGTCGCTCATGCTGACGCGGAGGAGGCCCTTGTCACCTACGCCCGCGCCTGCGCGGAAGCGGGACGGCCACTCGACCCGGGCCCGCTGGCCGACGTGCTGCCGCCCGAAGCCATCGCCTCGCTCCGGGCCACCGTCGCGCAGATCGAGGTCTCCAACCTCGTAGGCAACACCGTCGACGGGCTGCTCGCCCGCCTCACCCGCAAGCGGCCGATGGCGCCGATCACCGCGGCGGCCGAGATGGCCACTGTGGTCATGGCCGCCCCCGTGGCGGCCCCGCTGCTCGCCACGGCCGGTCTCATGCGGCTCGCCACCCGGCTGGCACCCGAGCTGCCCGAGGTCGACACACCGCCGGCGGGCGAGGCCAACCTCCTCGTTCACCTCATCGCCCAGGCCGCGCCGACCTACCTCGCCAACGCGGTCGTTCGTCTCTCCGTGCTCCGCCTGCCGTTCACGGTGAGCGTCGGGGTCCGAGCCGGGCGTACGGGCGCCACCGTGCGGGTCGGGCGCGGGCGCGTCGCCGTCGTGAACGGCATTGCAGGCGACGCCGTGATGGTCGTCGAAGGCGACGTCGAACCCCTGCTCCAGCTGGCGTCGGGGTCGATCGTGCGCGAGCTGCGCTCGATCCGCATCCGGCCCAGTTGATCGGTCTTGCTCGAGGCCACGGAGATCCATGACGCGCTCGCCGCGGTCGTCGGCCACGAACACGTCGACCTCGCCGTCGAGCCGTACCTCGCCGACGTCACCGAGAACCCGAGGGGCGACGCCGACGTCGTCGTGCGGCCGTCGTCCACCGGCGAGGTGGTCGAGATCGCGCGCGTCGCGGCTCGGATGGGTGTCGCCATCACCCCGGTCGTGTCGGGCTACAACGTCGCCGGCATCGCCATCCCTCGCAACGGAGGGATCGTCGTCGACTTCCGCCGCATGGACCGCATCGTCGAGGTCGACCAGGACGCGATGGTCGCTGTGCTCGAGCCCGGCGTCACGTTCGGACAGCTGAAGGCGCACCTCGACGCCGACGTCCCCGACCTCGTGTACACGTACCCGTTCGCACCGCCGTTCACATCGGTCGTGGCGAACGCGCTCCTGGACGGACTCAACAACCTGTCGATGCGCCACGGTGCGATGGGCAAGTGGATCACCGGCGCGGAGGTCGTCCTGGCCGACGGGACCGTCGCGCGCACCGGCTCGGGCGCGGTGGCGCCGTCGTGGTTCGGACGGGCGCCGCTGCCCGACCTCACCGGCCTGTTCGTGTCGACGCAGGGCACCACCGGCCTCGTCACCAAGCTCGGCGTCCAGCTCGTGCCCCGGCCCCGTCATCGGCGGCGCTGGTTCGCGTTCGCGTATCGCCTCGATGTCGCGTACGCCGCGATGCGCGCCCTCGCTCGCACCGGCTCCTTCGACGACGTGGGCTGCATGACGTGGCCGGCCGGCAAGATGCTCTTCGGCGCGACCCGCGGACTCGTGCACGATGCCGACGAGCCGCTGGCGTTCCTGTTCGTCGATGTCACCGGCGCGTCGGCCGCCGAGCTCGCGGCGCGGGAGGAGCTGGGCCGCGGCCTGCTCGACGAGATGGGGGTCGAGAGCGTGTTCGAGGTCGAGCACCTGTTGAAGCTCATGCCGTCGATCGCGAAGTTGGCCGAGCTGCCGACGACACTCGACTTCCTGCTGGACTTCCCCGGCGGCGGGCTGGCGTGGGTCGGGTCGTACGGACCGGGACGGGGGTGGACCGCGGGTGCGGCGGCGGGCATGGCCATCCTCGAGGAGCACGGGTTCCCGCCGTTCGTCGTCGCCCGACCAATGGACGGCGGACACTTCTACGTGTTGCGGTTCGTCGCCTGCTTCGACAAAGGCGATGCGGCCGAGGTGGATCGGGTGCGGGTCTGCATGGGCCAACTCGCCGACTGCGTGCTCGACCACGGGTACGTGCCGTACAAGGCGTCGGCCGACGCCGCCGGCCGCATCGTCGCCCGCGCCGACCCCGGGTTCGTGACGCTGATGAATCGGGTCCGCGACGCGCTCGATCCCGACCGCCGGCTCAACCCCGGCCGCTGGCCCGGTCTCGGTTGACGCCAACGCGCATTCTCGACGGCCACACGTTCGGAATCCGAATGCGTCACCCTCGAGAACGCGGGGTTGGGGGGTGACGACCGTGACCGCGCCCCGCGCGCTGTTCGATCGGTTGCCGCGGCTGGCCGACCTCGTGCCGTTCGTCGAGCTGGCCGACGGGTTGCCGACCCCGGTGGAGCAGCTCGGCGACCGGTTGTGGGTGCAGCGCGACGACCTCACCTCGTCGGTGTACGGCGGCAACAAGGTCCGCAAGCTGGAGTTCGTGCTGCCGGTCGCGCAGCGTCGCGGCGGGCCGGTGCTCACCGCGGGCGGAACGGGCTCGCATCACGTCGTCGCCGCGGCCGCCCACGGCCACCGCCTCGGATTGGAGATCGAAGCCGTGCAGTACCCGCAGCCGGAAACGGCCGACGTCGTCCGCACGCGGGCCGCGCTGGGCGACCTCGGCGGTGTGGCGACGGCGCGAGCCCCGTCGCCCTACACCATGCCCGTCGTCCTCGCCGTCCGGCTGGCGCGGCTGGCGCCGCGCCGCCCGTACCTCCTGTGGCCCGGCGCGTCGACCCCGGTGGGCGCGCTCGGCCACGTCTCGGCCGGCCTGGAGTTGGCGAACGCGCAGCTCGAGGAGCCCGACGAGGTCGTGGTCGCCCTCGGATCGGGTGGCACCGCGGTCGGGCTGGCCATCGGCCTCGTGATGGCGGGGTGGCGCAAGACGACGGTCGTAGGCGTCCGCGTCGCCGACGCGGTCGCCAACAACCGCGCCGTGCTCGGTGCCATCGGCGCGGGCACGACCGCCATTCTCACCCTCGGCGGCTGGCGCCCCCGACCTGCACGGCTGCGAATCGACGGCCGCTGGTTCGGCGACGGCTACGGACACCCGACCGCGGCGGGCGACGACGCGATGGTGGCCGGCGCGGCCTTCGGGCTCGACCTCGAGCCGACGTACACGGCCAAGGCCTTCGCCGCCGCCCTCGACCGAGTGCGCCGCGGCCGCCGCGTGCTGTTCGTGCAGACGTTCGCGGGCTGGCACCGATGAGGCGCGGGCTCGCGGCATTCGTGATCGTCCTCGCGGCGTGCGCTGGTGGTGACCATCCGGAAACGGTTGCCACAACCGCAACCACAACGTCGACGACAGCGACGACGTCCGACGACCGCGCACCCGCGCTCACGCCTGAGGGCACGCCGCTCGGCCCGCCCGGCGTGGGCGCGGCACCGCGCACCCCCGACCCGGCTCTCGGCTGCGCCGGGCTCGCCGCGGCCGGCTCCCACACCGAGTCGTGCGCCGCGGCCGGTGCGTTCACCGCGTTGGTGGAGCGCGCCGACGGCTCCGGAGCGCTGATCGCCTGGGTGTTCGAAGACGCGGGCGGCGTCGAGACACCGGTCCTCAGCGCGGTCGGCCAGGACGAGTGGGCCACGGTCACCACTGGCGCGGTCGATCTCGACGATGACGGCGGCGACGAGTTGCTCTTCGGGTTCCGCACCATGGGCACGGGCGACTACCTGAGCATCGACATCGTCAGCGGCGGCGCGGTCGTCGCCCACGTTGCCGAGCTCGCGCAGGGGTCGGCCCAGTTCGTAGCCGGCCGCCTCGACACCTGGTCCGCGGTCTACGGGCCCGATGACCCGAACTGCTGCCCGTCGTCGATCCTCCACCAGTCGATCGAGTACAGCGGCAACGGGTACCGGGTCGTCGCCGCCGAGTCACTCCCTCCCGACGCCGGCCAACCCTCGCAGTTGTAGCTTCTCGCGCCGATGCCGGGCGCGGTCGACCTTGACAAGGCAGCGGAGTTCCTGTGGCGTGACGCGCGCATCGTCGAACGCCGCCTGTTCCTCAACCGGTTCCACGGCGCGCCGGCCGAGGGCGTCGTCAACGCGCTGCGCGCCTTCCAGAACGAGGACGGCGGCTTCGGTCACGCACTCGAGGCCGACCTGCGTGGCCCTCACAGCCAGCCGATCCACGTCGACATGGCGTTTCGCATACTGCACGAGTCCGGCGCGCTCATCCCGGAGATGGTGGCGCGGGCGTGCTCGTACCTCGAGTCGGTGACTCCGGCGTCGGGTGGAGTCCCCGCCATCTTCCCGACCGTGGAGGGTTACCCCCGCGCCGAGCACTGGCAATGGCAGAACTGGCCCGCGGAGTCGCTCAACCCGACCGCGATGCTCGCGGGCCTGCTGCACGCGATGCGCAGCGGGCATCCTTGGCTCGACGCCGCCGACGGCTTCGTTTGGAAGCGGCTCGGTGAGGTGACCGTCGACGACGGGCCGGCGCTCGCTGCCGTCTTCTGCTTCCTCAACCACGCGCCCGACCGGCGCCGGGCGGTGGCCATGGCCGAGAAGGTGGCGGAGTCCATTCCCGATGCCACGTTCTTCGCGTTGCAGCCCGGCGAGACCAACAGCTACGCCCTCACACCTCTCAACTTGGCCCCCACGCCCGATTCGATGGCGCGGAGCCTGTTCGCCGACGAGCTGCTCGAAGCGCACTTGGACCAGCTCGAGGCCTCGCAGCGGAACGACGGAGGCTGGCCGCTCACGTGGGATCCGCCGAGCGAGGCGGCCGCGCTCGAATGGCGGGGTCGCGTCACCTTGGAGGCGTTGATGACACTGCAGGACTACGAAAGGCTCAGCCGATGAGCGTGGATCGCGCCCTCGAGGTGCTGCTCGACGCCGCGCTCCACCCGATCGTCGAGATGGTCCTGTGGCGGGACGGCGACGCGTACGAGGCGCTGGCGGTCGACGGCCGGGTGCGGTTCGCCCGTGACGGCACGATCACCGAGGTCGAGGGGCGCAACCCGCTCGGCGATCAGGCCACCGATCGCTTCGCCCCCCTGGCCGACGAGCTCGCGGTGCGCTACCCCGGCCGCGCCGCGAACAGCTACCCGTTCGCGTACGAGCAGGCGGTCCAACTCTTCGATCACGACGCCGCGCCCGACCTGTGCATCGTGCACACCGCGGCCCACAACTGGGAGGACCAAGGCGGTCACCGCGGCGAGCACGGATCGCTCGATGTCGTCCAAGCACGGGCGCCGTTCGTGCTCGCGGGCGCGGGCGTGCGCAACCTCGGCCGGATCCCGCGGGCGTGCCGGCTCGTCGACGTCGCCCCGACGGTGGCCGCGCTGATGGGCGTGGCGCCGGTGGACGGCAACGGCCGGCTGCTGTCACATCAGGACGGCGAGCCTGTGCTCGATCTCGTCGAAGGCGGGGGCGCACGGCCCGACCATGTCGTCGGCTTCCTCTTCGACGGCTGCAACCCCAACGTCCTGTACGACCTGGCCGACAGGGGAGAGGCACCGAACGTCGCCCGGCTCATGGCCATGGGTACGACCTTCGAACACGGAGCGATGGCTTCGCTGCCGACGGTGACGCTGGCCAACCACACGTCGGTGCTGACCGGCGCCCACCCCGGGCACCACGGCATCCTCCACAACGCGTGGTTCGACCGCGCCGCCGGCCAGCAGGTGGTCACGAACTCACCGGCCACGTGGGCCGGCGCGATGCGCTGGCTGGGCGCGGGCGTAGAGACGTTGCACCACGCGGTGCACCGAACCTGGCCCGGGGCGGTGACCGCCTCGATGAACGAGCCGTGCGACGCCGGCGCCGACTTCTCGACCTTTGACCTCATCCGTCGGGGCATCGCCATCGAACGCCCGCCGGTGGCCGAGGAACTGCCGCACGCCACCGAGCGGTTCGTGCGGCCGGTAAAGGACTACCAATGGTCGTCGCGGGTCGACCACACCGCCGTCGCCCAGTTCGCCGGCGTGTGGGGCGGCGACCCGTACTACGGCGTGTCGTGGTCAGTGCCCTCCTTCACGTGGGTCAACTTCACACTCACCGATGCCGCGTTCCACGAGGGCGGACCCCACTCGGAGATCGCGCACGCCAGCGTGCACGACACCGACGCCCGTCTGGGCGAGGTCCTCGCCGCCGTCGAGCGCGCCGGCGTCTGGGATCGCACCGCCTTCTTCCTCGTCGCCGACCACGGCATGGAGGAGACCAACCCCGCGGTCCAGGGCGACTGGGGCGTCCAGCTGCGCGAGGCCGGCATCGCGTTCCGCGACGAAGCGTTCGGGTTCCTCTATCTCGATCCTTGACGGCGGGACTCCCGGTGCACGAGCAAGCTGATCAGCGCGCCGGCGACCACGGACACGACGAGCAGCGCGATCGCCAGCGCGAGCGACACCGCCTCCGGTGACCCCGCGAACGTTGGCACCGATGAACGCCAGCGCCAGGCTCGGCACGCCGACGCTGCGGAAGTCACGTTCCTACGCCAGCACGCGAAGGGGGCTTACGACAGAGCCTTCAGGGCGAGGCCCATCTCCTCGTTCAGGTTGCTCGGCACCGAGTAGTCGGTCTCGTCGCGGATGTCGTCGAAGTGGTCGCGCACGTCCTCGGGCGTGAGCGACTCCTTGTTCGTGTAGCCGGGCGTGACACCGATGAACACCCGAGCGACCCGGCCGCCGCCCACCGAGTACACCTCGCCCGTCACCGGGCAGTCCTCGTGGGCCAGGTACGTGACGAGCGGCGTGACGTACTCGGGGCGCAGGCCGTCGGCGATCGGCCCGAGCAGCTCCTCGGTCATGCGGGTCTTGGCGACCGGCGCGATGGCGTTGGCCTTGATGTTGTGCTTGGCCCCCTCGACGGCGAGCACCCGCGTGAAGCCGACGAGACCCATCTTCGCGGCGCCGTAGTTGGTCTGGCCGAAGTTGCCGAACACGCCGGCACCCGACGAGGTGTTGACGACGCGCCCGTAGCCCTGCTCGCGCATCTTCGCCCACGCCGGGCGGGTGACGTAGAAGGCGCCCTTGAGGTGAACGTCGAGCACCGGGTTGAGGAGATCCGGCGTCATGTTGTGGAACGCCTTGTCGCGGAGGATGCCCGCGTTGTTGATGACGATGTCGACCCGTCCGAACGCGTCAATCGCGGCCTGCACGATCGCCTCGCCCCCTTCGGGTGTCGCGACGCTGTCGTAGTTGGCGACCGCTTCCCCGCCCCCGCCCTTGATCTCGTCGACCACGGTCTGGGCTGCGGTGGTGCCACTCCCCGTACCGTCGACCGAGCCCCCGAGGTCGTTCACGACGATCAGCGCGCCGCGCTTGGCGAGCTCGAGCGCGTGCGAGCGGCCCAGCCCGCCGCCCGCGCCCGTGATGATCGCGACCTTGCCGTCGAATCCCAAATCAGCCATGGCCGGGACCATAGTTCTGGCCCTGTAGGCGCCCGCAAGCCGCCGATTGGCGGCAGTGCCCTAGCGCGAGCGGAGCTTGGCGAGCAGGCGGAGCAACTCGAGGTACAGCCACACCAAGGTGACGAGCAGACCGAAGGCGGCGTACCACTCCATGTACTTGGGCGCGCCCATGGCCGCCCCCCGTTCGGCGATGTCGAAGTCGAGCAGCAGGTTGAGCGACGCGATGCCGACCACGACGAGGCTGAAGAGGATCCCGAACCCACCGGCGCTGTGGATGAACCCGACGTCGGCGCCGAACAGGCGGGCGATCAGCGTGACCATGTACACGAGCGCCACCGCGCCGGTGGCCATCACGATGCCCATGCGCAGCTTGTCGGTGACCTTGATGATGCGGCTCGAGTACAGGAACAGCATCAGCGCGAACACCCCGACCGTGAGGCCGACGGCTTGGAGCACGATGCCGTCGAAGCTGAACTCGTAGACCCGGGAGATGGCGCCGAGGACGAAGCCCTCGATCAACGCGTACGCCGGCGCCGTGAACCGCGCGTACTTCGGCTTGAAGATCGTGACGATCGCGACCCCGAAGCCAACGAGCAAGGCCGGGATGAGGAAGGCCGGCAGTTCGATCCGCTCGGGCGTGGCGGTGGTGGCCGCGTAGCCGAAGAAGCCGGCCGCGACCAGGAGCACGAGCAGTACGGCCGCCGCGCTCACGACGCCGCCGATCGTCATCGTGTCGGTGCGGGTGGCGGGCGGATACGCCGGCGTCCACGCCGACACCGTGTCGGGGGCGGGGGCAGTGGCGGTCGCCGCCCCGCCCGCGGCGGCCCAGCCCGGCCGGAGGGCGTCCTGGCCGCCGGTCTCCCGGGAGAAGATCCGATCGTTGAGGGCAGGGTTGCTCGTACGCATGGCGCCATTCTCGCTTATCTCTAGGTCGCTCGGGCCGCGCCTCGCTTCGGCCCGTGGTTCTGGTCGGCGCCCATTCAGGCGCTGCACCCTCCTGCTGGGAGGTTGTCCCGGTTCACCGGCGCTCGGCCTGCGGCCTCGCGTCGGCCCGTGATGCTGGTCGGCCTTACTGAGTGGCCGTGGTCGTCGTGGCGAGCGCGTACGTCCGCCAGCGGGAGTAGTCCATCTTCCCGTTCGCGGCGCGCCCGATGCTCGGCACGACCAATACCCGCTTGGGCGCCTTGTAGGCCGCCAGCCGCTCCTTGATGAACGCGATCACCGCGGCCTCGTCGACGGTTGCGCCGGCCTCCGGCTCGACGACCGCGGTGACGGCTTCGCCGAAGCGTTCGTCGGGCACACCGACCACCGCGGCGTCGTGGATCGTGGGGTGCTCCTTGAGCACCTCCTCCACCTCCTCGGGGAAGACCTTCTCGCCGCCGGTGTTGATGCACACCGAACCCCGCCCGAGCAGGGTCAGGGTGCCGTCGGCCTCGACGACCGCGTAGTCGCCCGGGATCGCGAACCGCACGCCATCGATCACGACGAACGTGCCCGCCGACTTCTCGGGGTCCTTGTAGTAGCCGAGCGGCGTGCGGCCCCGGAGCGCGACCCGCCCCACGCGACCGGAGCCCGGTGCGATCTCGCCGCCGTCCTCGTCGACCACGCGGGCGTTGGCGCCGAGCACGAACTTGGCGGTCGCGGTCGTCGACGAGGCCGAGGAGACCGAGCTGCCCAGCCCGAGCGCCTCCGACGACCCGAACATGTCGACGAGCTTGGTCTTCGGCTGGTGGCGGAGCAGCCCCTGCTTGACCGGTTCGCTGAACATGACGCCCGACGAGAACACGACGCGGAGGCTGGAGAGGTCCCAGCGGCCCGGGTCGGCGTCGAGGGCCCGCAGCATCGGCTTGGCGAACGCGTCACCCACGATGGCGATCGAGCCGACGCCCTCGCGCTCGATCGTGTCGAGCAACTCGACCACGTCGAAGTGGCGCGCGCTGAGGGATACGACCGAGCCACCGATCGAGAGCATCATCATTGCGTTGAAGGACCCGGTTCCGTGCATGAGCGGGCAGGCGGGCACGAAGACGGGAGCGGGTTTCGTCACCGCGTCCCGCACGGCGGCCAAGGACGGGTCCGGGCCGTAGCGACGGGGCGATGCTGCGTTCAGGACGACGAACAGATCGTCCTGGCGCCACATCACGCCCTTGGGCATCCCCGTTGTGCCCCCCGTGTACAGCAGGAAGAGGTCGTCGCCGTCTCTCGGCCACGGCGCGGCCGGGCGCCCGGCGGCGCCGCGGGCCGCGGCGCCCTCGTACGGGACGGCCCAGTCGGGGCACGGTGCGGTGCCGTCGTCCACCCACAGCCACGTCCGCACCCGTGGCACCCGGTGGCGGATCCGCTCGATCCGGTCGGTGACCTCGCCGTGGAAGACCACCGCGACCACGTCGGCGTTGTCCCACAGGTAGACGAGCTCGTCGTCGCCGTACCGGTAGTTCGTGTTCACCGGCACCAGCGACACCTTGAAGGCGGCGAAGACCGACTCGAGGTACTCGGGACAGTTCCACAGGTACTGCGCCACCTTGTCGTGCTGCTGCACGCCGGCGTCGAGCAGCGTGCGGGCGAGGCCGTCGGCCCGGCGGTCGAACTCGGCCCACGTCGAGCGGCGCTCGTCCTGCGATTGCGCGGGCGCGTCAGGCAGCAGCTCAGCGATCGTCTCCCAGACGTCGGCGAAGTTCCAACCGGTCATCGCGCGACGACCGGATTGGTGAGACGGCCGATGCTGTCGATCTCGACGGTCACGTTGTCCCCGTCCTTGAGGAAGACCGGCGGTGTGCGGGCCGCGCCGACGCCGGGAGGTGTGCCGGTGGCGATGATGTCGCCGGGCTCGAGCGTGATCGCCTCGGAGATGAACGCGATCAGCTCGGCGACGCCGAACACCATCTGCGCGGTGGTCGAGTCCTGCATCGTGTCGCCGTTGAGAAACAGGCGGATGCCAAGCGACTGGGGGTCGGGGATCTCGTCGGCCGTCGTGATCCACGGACCGAGCGGGCAGAAGGTGTCGAGCGACTTGCCCCGGATCCATTGCGGTTCGGCCCGCTGGCGGTCGCGGGCCGAAACGTCGTTGAGGCACGTGTACCCGAGCACGTGGTCGAGCGCCCGGGACACCGGCACGCCCGCCGCCCGCGTGCCGATCACCACGCCAAGCTCGGCCTCGTAGTCGACGGCGGAGCTGACGGTTGGGACGGGCAGCACGATCGGCTCTCCCGGCCCGGCCACGGTGTTGGCCCACTTGGCGAACAGCAGCGGCTGGGGCGGGAGCGCAGCCCCCGTTTCCGCGGCGTGGTCCCGGTAGTTCAGCCCGATGCCGACGATCTTCTGCGGGCGGGCCACCGGCGCGAGGAGGGTCAGCTCGTCCCACCGGCCCTCGACATCACCGACATCGAGATCGAAGAGCGACGAGCCCGCGTCGCGGACGTCGTCGCCTTCGACCACTCCGACCCTCGGTTGACCGCTCCGCTCGTACCGGCACAGCCTCATGGGGGGAGTCTGGCTAGCGGACGATGCCGGTGTCGACCCTTCCGGCTTCTGGGGAGATCGACATGCCGTGGGGGCATGTGAGCCTCGCCATGACGAGGCTTGTTACGGTCGCGCCCCGATGGACTTCGAACTGCTGGGCGAGGACGATCCTCGGCGCACCGAGGTACGGGCGTGGCTGGCCGACCATCCGCGGCCGAGCGGGCGCCAGCTCGCGGAGGGCGGCTACGTGGTGCCCCACTGGCCCAGGCCCTGGGGCCACGAGGCCGACCCGATCCACCAACTGGTGATCGACGAAGAGCTGCGCCGGGCCGGTGCGATGCGGCCCGTGAACCCCATCGGGATCGGCTGGGCAGGCCCGACGATCCTGCACGCGGGCACGGCCGCGCAGAAGGAGCGGTACCTGTTCCCGCTCCTCGCCGGTGAAGAGCTGTGGTGCCAGTTGTTCAGCGAGCCCGGCGCCGGCTCGGACCTCGCGTCGCTCGGCACCCGTGCCGTCCGCGACGGCGACGCCTACGTCGTGAACGGGCAGAAGATCTGGACGTCCCTCGCCCACGTCTCGAAGTTCGGCATCCTCATCGCCCGCACCAACTTCGACGCACCCAAGCACAAGGGCATCTCGTACTTCATCTGCCCGATGGACCTGCCCGGCATCGAGATCCGGCCGATCGTCGACATGACCGGCGAGCACGCCTTCAACGAGGTGTTCTTCACCGATGTGCGCATCCCGGCCGAGAACCTCGTCGGCGACGAGAACGAGGGGTGGGGCCTCGCCAAGGTGACCCTGTCGAACGAGAGGGTGTCGCTGTCATCCGCCGGCGCGCTGTGGGGCCGCGGCCCGACCGCGGCCGACTTGATCGAGGTGGTGCGCGCCCGCGGCGGGGCGCACGACGCGGTGACCCGCCAGCGGGTCGCCGCCCTTCACATCGAGGGCGAGATCCTCCGCCTCATCCACCTGCGTACGGTGTCCGCCCGCATCAAGGGCGACCAGCCGGGGCCGGAGGCGTCGATCCGCAAGGTGCTGGCCGACGAGCACGGCCAGCGGATCATGGGCTTGGCCAAGGACCTGGCGGGAGCCGCCGGCACGCTCGCGTCGAGCGGACCCCTCGGCGCGCCGGCCGATCTCTGGTCCTACGGGTTCCTCTACTCCGCCGCGCTCACGGTGGGAGGCGGTACGGGCGAGGTCCAGCGCAACATCATCGCCGAGCGGGTGCTCGGGCTTCCCCACGACGTGGACGTGGAAGCGGGCAAGTCCTGGCGCGAGGCCCGCGCCTCCTGACTCCCGCGGCCGACGCGGTCCCACTCGAAGAGCACGACGGCCACGGTCACGGCCCAGCCCCAGTAGTCGAGGCCGAGCGTGAGCCACGTCCCGACGTGGAGCACGACGGCGAGGGTCACGAACCACGGGCGGACGCGGCGCCACACGAGGACGAGCGGTGCGACCAGCTCGGTGCCGAGGATCGCGGCGGCGGTGACGTGGGCGAGCCACGGCCGGTCCGCGATGAACAGGGCCACGGTCCGGGTGTGCGCCCGGCCGCCAGAGGCCGCCTGGTACAGGATCCAGCGCATGTTGTCGCCGGCGACCCAGTCGAGGCCGGAGTGCACGAGCTTCTCGACGCCGGCCGTGAAGTAGGCGCCGGCGACGACGATCATGGCGGCGCGCACGCTCCATCCGTCGCGCGCTGACCTTCGCTCACTCTCGATGCGGGCATCGCCGGGGGCCGCGAGGAGCGGGACCGCGGCGAGCAGCAGCAGGACGTCGTTGTGGAGGATCTTGCCGAGGCTGTCCTTCAAGCCCGCAAGTACGAGTAGGGACGCCCACGCGATCGCGAACGCCGCGGCCGGCCGGCGCTGGGCGACGGCGAAGACGGCGGCGACCACTCCGACGATCTGGAGCGCGGCGATGACGCCGACCGACGGCATCGACGGGAGCCACGACAGGAACGGCGGCGGCTCGAACAGCGACGCCGGCTGGCCTGCGAGCTGGCGATAGGGCCCGACCGCGATGCGCAACCCGATGAGCGCGGCCAACCCGGTCCTGACGATCGCCACGCATCGGGCCGAGCCCGGCGCGAACAGCCACCGGTCGATGGCGCGCCACGGGCTCAGCATCCGCCGTCGATCTGCAGGTCGTAGCGGAGGGTTCGCTCTGCCGCCGGTGGAGGTCGGTCGAAGTCGGTGCGTACCGGTTGCCGGGTGCGGTACACGCGCACGGTCGCGACCACGCCGCCTTCGGCGACGACGGCGCCGGCCCAGTCGGCCATCACCGAAGCCCGCTCGTCACCGGTCATCTTGGGGAAGCGTCCCGCGATCTGGAACCAACCATGAAAGCCGCGGGGGAGCGCGTCGAAGTCGACGGCCGCCTCGTGGCCGACGCAGTCGACGGTGGTGACCTGCCAGCCGGAGACGCTGTCCGTGCGCACCTGGCTGAACAGCTTGAATCCCGTGAGCGGCCACCATTCGATCCCGAGCGCGGCGCACACGACGAACAGGGCGAGGAACCCGTATGCGAACGGGCGGGTGAACCGGGCGGGCGCGCGTTCAGCGACGGGAGCCAAGGCCCGTGGCCGACTCCAGCTCGCGCCGGCACG